>Ga0233432_10000981_pt1 | contig 27536 bp, 43 predicted proteins | sample SI_122_August201_6_FD_179870 | JGI IMG/M metagenome (GOLD analysis project Ga0233432, IMG submission 179870) | Seawater microbial communities from Saanich Inlet, British Columbia, Canada - SI_122_August2016_10_MG | ecosystem: Environmental > Aquatic > Marine > Inlet | place: Canada: British... | reverse complement strand
CTTATCAGCAAGACCATGTTCAACAGCTTCTTCTGCTGTTAAGAACGTGTCAAACTTCATTGTTTCAAACAGTTCGTCGTATGTCTTACCAGCTGTGTTGTGCTTAACATAAAGCTCTGTAAGGCGCTTGTTAACCTTCTTAGACTCTTCGAACGCTCGTTGTGCATCTTCAAACTGTAGCTCTTGTACGTGTACACTACCGCTTGTACCGCGTGTGCCTGAGCTTACTCTGTGAATCATTGTACGTGCTTCTGGCAACACTACACGCTTTCCTGCTGTGCCTGCTTGTGCTAGGAACGAGCCCATTGAACACGCTTGTCCCATTACAATAGTACGCACATCGCATTTGATGTACTGCATAGTGTCGTAGATAGCTAATCCTGCTGTTACAGCGCCACCGGGCGAGTTAATGTACAAGTTAATTGTTTTGTCTGGACTTTCGCTTTCTAAGTATAGCATTTGTGCTACAATTAGGTTAGCCATATTATCTTCTACAGGACCGTTAAGCATAATAATGCGGTCCTTCATCAAACGACTGTAAATGTCGTATGAACGTTCTCCGCGAGCTTCTTGCTCAACTACCATAGGTACTAAAGGCATTATTTGATCTCCATCATAGGATCGACTGACTGTGAATCGTGCCAGTCAGTTTGATCCGAATTAAATTTACGTGTTGTTATTTCTTTACGCAACATACCGTCTTTGATACGATATGTAATAAGCTCTTGTTTAATAACGCCTGTTGCATCGCTTTCGAACGCACTTACAAACGGTCCGTCAAATTTCTTATTCATTAAAAATTCCTCCCTTTAACTTTATAGACTTTTGGTCCTGGTGATGTAAATTCCATACCGTGAGCATTACCTACAAATGTTCTGCCATTCCACCGCATAGAAATTTTATTGTTTGCGATAAAGGCATCAAACCCTTTATCTTCTTTAAAGTGATCAACTTCGCACTCGACTACTTGCTCGTTTCGTGTGTTAGTTAATAGCGCAATACTATCATACTCCGTTTGCGACATTATTTGCTCCTTTTAGTTGTAGATTAAGTACAAAATTTTCAACTAGTAACTTTGTAATAGTTGCTAAGGCAACTACTGCTGCCTCTTCATCATTTGGTAATGCTGTAAATTGTTCTAACACATTACTAGCCATCATTTGATATGCTTCTTTTTCTTCTACGTTTAACATACCCCAATCTAAACTATCTGAGCGTTCTATTTCCATTGCCAAGTCCGCTAATTGTATTACATTAGGATTTAAATTTCCTGTTATCATGGTAAGTTCCACTCCGTTTCTTCTTCTATAGCATGGCAAACATACTGATAGTAATCTCTGTTCTCATCATCCATATGAGCAAAGTATATGTTAGCTCTACTCAATAATTCTAAAAGTTCATCACTAGGTGGTATATGCGCTCTCGGATCTGATTCCATTATAGCTTGTATCTTGTCCATGATACCATTTAGTTTATCTTGTATTTTACTCAATGATAAGTTACCTCCTCAGTAGGATCTACGCCAAAATACTTCAAACATATTTCAACTATTATTTCGGGTACTTGTTCTTCTTCACAACCTTCTGGGATAAACATTCCTTTAAGTAACCCGTCTTGGCCAATAATGAGACCCCAGTCGTCTTCTTCTAAAGTGTCTTGAAAATCTACGCTAGGCTCTTTGCTCATTATTTGTCCTCTATTACTTTTTTTGCAACAACTTTATGAATGCCTGGATTAACTTTTAATACATGCGGCATCATTTTATGTCTAATATAGTTTCTATTATAACATAGTTCTTTGTTGCTGTCATCCTCTATATAAGGCACTTGCTTTAAATCTGCCCATAATCTTAAATCTCTTTTGCGAGTCAAACGAAATGGTCGAATGATATGATTGCGTCTATATGGCACAATCTTACCTGTGCCATTAAGGCTACTAAAGATCCAAGTTTCAACACAATCATCTAAGTGGTGTGCTGTAATCAAAGGATAATCATTAAACTTATCAAAAAACTTATAACGCTTGTCTCTCCACCATTCTTCTCTACTCCGTCCAGGAGGAACAGTTTCCTTTACGTTGTCAGTAATAAAGTTTATTGCATTTTTTCTACAATAATCTGTAACAAAGTCTTCTGCTTCCATGCCGTGTGCTGTTCCGTGATTATAGTGTAGTACTGTAACCTCATGTTTTTTCTTAAGAAAGTCTAGAGCAACCATTGAGTCAACACCGCCGCTTACTGCTAGACTAATTTTTTTCGGCAGTTTGCCCTGTAACTTGATCATTACACCAATCTTCCCAACGAATAATATCTACATTTTTTCCTTGACCTTCAGTCTTTAAGTAACCTTGATCTATTAACGTATCAATTACTGCTTCAGTAGTAAGTTCAATATCTTTTTTTGATCTAACGTATAATCCAAACGCTGTACCTATTGCATATGCAAAGAACAGCCATGCTAGTTCTAATGTAAAAAATTCCATTTAATTAATCCTTGTTGCTGTAATATCATCCATGCCTGCACCAGTATACCTACTAGCACTTCCGTGTATCATAAATGCTTTTTCACGGGCTGACTGTTCGGTCATTGCATATTCATAACCAAGAAAGTTATCACCAATGTAGATTTTGTAAGTAAATATCATTGTGTTATACCTTGTATAGTTTTACATAGTTAAGACGTGTTTCGTTTGCACTAAACATCTTATTCTTTGTCTGTGCTTTAACCTTTGCTTTGATACGTTTCATATCGCCTACGTTGTGTTCGAACTTGTTCATAAAGCTAATTAAGTTGCCGTCTATAACTGCTGTGTAGTTATAGCTCTCCCACTGTGCGCTGTAACGCTTGTCAAGGATCTTAGCAACACCTTCAACAACATCTTTTTCTTTGCCTAAGTATTCACTATCACGATACTCAATACGGATTTCTTTTGTGAGTCCCGTTTCGTGTTTGTCACGTTTGATGAACTCTGGAGCAAAAGCAATAAGACCCATTCCTTTGAACCGCACTTGATCTTGCGACAGCTCTCGAACCATGTCTGCTTTGAAGCCGTCTAGTTCGCCTAAGCCAAGCATCACATAACGCTTCATCCACTTGATTGCTTCTTGTACACTAGCATAGTCTGCTTCAGTAGGTTCAAACATTTCAAAGTCTGTAGGAAGATATTGTGCATTGCTACTATTAGTTTTCGTCTCCCAATAGTAACGCACAAGGCTCTTGTTGTCAAACTGTGTCTTGTTTTCGTCACAGCTAAAGCGGCGAGTGTCTTTGGTATAAGTTTCGCCGTTGATGCGATACACTGCATATGCTACAGCAAGTGCGTCTGTAAGTTTAACAGTTTTCATTGGAACTGCGGCCTTGTGTACGTATCCGTTTTTAACTTCTGTAAACATGGTGTGCCTCTGTGTGTTGCCTAATTATACATTTAGTATACATTCAAACAGGTATAATGTCAACCTATAGTTTCAAATAGGTCATCAAACTCTGGATCAAGTGGACTGTTATCAAAACGGTAATGATACTTTAGGCCATCAGCACATACAATATTCTGCTCTACAATATGACGTAAGTCTTGTCGTCCGCAAAGCAAACGTTCTCGGCACAAGTCGACGTTATCTTGCATAAGATCTACACCATGAATCATACTTAGTGCTGTTTCAAAGTCTATACCAGATTCTACTTTGCGTATTAATACTTCGCCTAAGAATTGTCCGTCACCGCAAGTAGGATCCATGAATGGTTGATCAGCATCAGTAAAGTCGTATTGATCCAAAACTTCTTGTACAAGGTCAGTCGGCGTAAAGACTTCGCCAGTAGCCTTGACTCTTGTTTGTTCACGTTCTACACCGCTCATGTAACTACGGTTGCGAATGTGATCAATTATATCATTGAGATTATTTCTTTGCTGTTCCATCCGCTCCATTTAAACGTCCTTACTATTTCTTGTATTTGTTCATTGTTGCAATCATCAGCAAAATTAATTGCTTCTTGCATAGTCTTAAACTCTGTCCACACTGTTGCTTGGCTGCAATACTGATGATGTACAACTTCAAACTTTGGATAACCACTAAGTGTTACTGCAACACGAAACTTTTCCTTGTTGTCGTGTTCTACGTTTGAACGCAATGTTTGTGCGTTTGTATGTAGTACTTCATATTTGCCGTTTGTATCAAATTTATCTTTGTTACTAGTATGTAACTCGCCACGTTTCCAAGTCCGCTTCGGGCGTTTGATCAATTGATGTAATAGCTTTAATGTATGACTATTTACTTCGCTCGGCAAACAAGGCAAGTCTCTAATATCAACATCAAACTCGCCATCACTGCTGATAATCTTTGTTGTTTCAAACTCTTGTGTTTGATCTACAACAAAATAGCAAAACAAGCTACCTACATCAAAGTGCTTTTTAATATCAATGTTAATAACTTTACAATGTTTCTTAATTCTATCCCAAGTTGCACCAGGGCTTGTAAGACTTTGCGGAACAATCATTGCGACATTATCACTGTTGTCTAGTGCTTTGTTTACAAACTCTTCCCATAATGTCCAACGTTTTGCTTTATTGTTTGCTTTCTGAAAAGGAGGATTACCTACTATAATTTTTTTCTTCATATCTTGTGCCTCTAAATAATCTTTTGCTTCATATGTGCCTTGTAGATTGTATTTATTTTTAGCAAAATTAGTACGTAGCTTATTGGCTTCAAAGCCACTTACTTTTGCATTTGGAAAACGTTCTTCAATAACTTTAACAAACTGGCCTCCGCCAATTGCTGGATCAAAATAATTATCTGCCTCTGGCAAGTAATCCAACATTTCATTTACTAAGGCATCAATTTCAAACTTTAATCTTGCTAACATCTCATGCCTCGTCGTACAATAATTCAACCCAGTCTTGGCTAATGACATTGCGTTCAAACAATCCATAAATTGTACTGTACGGAACTCCAAATTCTTCTTCTACTGCGTTCTGCATATCAATATCATTTTCTAATTGATCAAATGCATCAACCATAATTTTACTACCAGTACCTAATATAATGATATCTAAATTTTCATAGATAGATGTAATAACTTCTCTTGCTTTAGCAATTTCTTTTTGCGCATTATTGTTAACATGATTAGGCGTGCCGCCGTTAGCTTGAGTATTACGAGTCTTTCCCATTTGCGCCTTGCCGACTCTATTAGTTTTGAAGTACTGACTGTTGCCTGTTGCAAGTGCTGTAACTTCTGCTGGTGTTAATAGATTTAAGTTTACAATCTTACCCAACACTCTACCAATGCGTTTGACTTCTAGTGCTTCCTTTAGGTAATCGTCACTGCTTATCTTAATTGCTCCATCGGGTGTGCATTTCCAAATATCCATTGTACCTAACACATTGCTCATTGCTTCACGTAAACTTTTTGTTTCTCCTCGCTTTACAAGATTTTGTGCTGTTTCAATAATCATTGCATCAAACTTGTCATCACGATTAGGATCAAAGCTCAAGCTAAAGATACGTCCAACTTTTCCTATATCGCCAGGAGTAAGTGTACGTGACATTTTTTGTAGTGTTGCACCGTTTTCGCCTTTGTCGTATGCAAGGTAAAGTTCAGTAATCTCAGGAATACTAAACGAACGTTGTGCCATCTGCGCCGCAATAATAAGCGTAGGCCTACCTTGTTCTACAATCTCTTTAACTGCTCGTTCTGCATTGCGGTTTGTAATCTTGCGTCCGTTGTGTCTAACAGTGCCACATAACACAATTACCTCAAAGCCCGGCAATGTTTCTCGTGTAATATTACCGATAAGTTCTAGTACATCATTACGTGTATTAGCAGGCATAAACATCATACCAACACGTTGACTCTTATAGTCTTCTGTTTGTAAGTCTACATTTAGTTCGTCGTGGCCACCTTGTCCTAAGAACATTGATTGTAGTGTGCGGGTATAGAATCCCTTTGACTTAATTGGATTAGCTGCAAACTTTGACCAGCTAGGCAAGTTACTAAAGTCTTCATCGACCTCACCTGCAACAATAGCGGCATTTACAGGACCCATTAGATCCATTTGGTAACATGCAAAGTCAGGAACTAGTAAGTCTCTAGTTGTGTTTATGTTAAACTTTGTTAGCATTTTCCACTGCCCTTTTTTGAATTAGTAATTCAGGATATGTTACACTTACCATACTATCAACTGGCCAGTGTGCAACAGCCCTATCTGCATTTGTACCCGTCATAATAATAGTATACACTGTATCATCTACTTTGTCAACCAGTGGCTGTGCTTGTTGTTTTTTATGAGCACCAAAGTCTGCTTCGTCTACTATAAGAAGTTTTTCAACTTTATTGTCAAACAAATAATCAATGCGGTCTTGTCGTTTACTGCCGTTTGCAAGACTTAGATATGCAAATACCTTCTTACCTTCTGCTAGTGCGGATTCAACTTGCTCTTGGTAGTTGTCATCACTAGTATCAATATGTGCATAGTTTGCAAACTGTTGAAAACTTGTAAGGTCTGTTGCGAAACTTGTAAACACTGTCTTAACATAACTTGCTACAATTACAATATCTACGCCCATTTCTACAGCAACAGCACCACTCCAAATAGTTTTGCCAAACCTAGCACATAGTTCAGCTAGTACAATTCTACTGCTAGTGTTTTGCAATGTATTAATAACTTCTTCTGCTATTTCATACTGCATGGTGCTTAACCCTGCTGTAATCAACGGCTGTCCTAGTGTAGCAAGTAATTTGTTTACACGCAACTTCATATCATCGCCGTGTAGTTTATGAATCTCTCCTGTGCTACCTTTGCGATAACCAATAAACTCACGTAGATAGTCATCCATACGTGAACGCTGATAATAACGTCCTGCTTGCTTAGATGCTTCAGTAACGTCCCAAGTGTGTACAATACGCACACCACCTTGATCAAAGATATCTTTGCGTACACCTAGTGATGCACGTATACGAGAACGTATTTCTTTTTGAGGATCTTGTCCTGCAAATACCCAACGCTCGCCAAACTTACATTCTCCAGGATGTTCTGTTTCTTCCCAAAGGTAACAGTACATTTTATCTTCAGTCATCATATGTCCAATTCTTATTGCCTAAGTTATTTGCCTCTGCCCAACGCACAAACAATCCGCACTCTCTACCATGTGCTTCAATCTCCCAAGGAAGATCCCAGTAACTTACTTTCTTGGGATTGTATGTTTTGCCGCACCATGCATCAGTCGTAGGATGCAGTTCACGTCTAGCATATTGCTTTACGTGTACCATTTCGTGTGCTATAGTTTCTAGTAGTTTGCGTAATGAAAGTTTGTTAGATGCTTCAATTTCAAACTGACGTTTGTTATCAAGCTCTAAACAGTATCCCATTGCACCTTTAGGTGAACACAATTTCACTGTAATATCTAACGTGCGCATACGAGGCATAAGCATGTTAATACAAAAATGTACCATACTTTCAACACGTTTTCGCTGATATTCTCTGCCGCCTGTTACAGTGATGATGTTCATTGTGTGCCTATAAGTTGCTAATTATGTAACTATTATAGCACCTTTTTAGGCTGTTGTCAACTAAATTCTGTAGGTAATCCTGCCTTTAGATAAGTCATAAGGTGTCATATCAACCTTTACTTTATCACCAGCAACAAGCCTTATACGGAATTGTCTCATTTTTCCAGCTGTATAACACACTATTATATGATCGTTATCTAGCTGTACCTTAAACATTTGGTTGGGTAGTACTTCTGTTATTACGCCTTCTAATTCAAAAACGTCACTATTTTTAGCCATCCTCTTCCTTGGCTGTCATAGTAACAGTGCCGTTTTCGTTTGTAGTAATTACAATATTAGTACCTTCACCCCAGCCCATCTTTTCCATAATTTCGGGAGGAATAGTCATTAATACATTTTTGTCATCACCTTCGATATCTTGAAAAATGTCGTCGGCTGCATAAGTCATTGTTTTATTTTCATCTGTCATCTTGTATTTACCACCTTAATATTTCCAAATACTTGCAGAGTAACCTTTGCCGTTAGTATCTCCACCATTGTTGTCGATTTCAACTCCGTCATACTCAACTGATGTAACAGTGTCTTCACCGTTCAAGTATTCTGTTGTATACACTTTAAGTTTCTTAATATCAAAACTGCCTACAGTTTCAATAACGCCATCAAAGAACTGACCTTTTTCGCTTGAGTATAACTGTGCAATATAGTCTGTACCTTCTGGTGCTTCGTCTTCACAACCCATGACAACCGGTTCAAGTTCATAACCACTTGCTTCATCAAGTTCGTTGAGCATGTCCATTAAGTTCTCGCCTTCGATGACACTAGCAACATGACTTGCACTGTAATCCATTGAATCAACTTCGTCCACTACTACGTATGCACTACTCCATTCGACTCCCATTGAGTGTTCAAACTCTGTGTGCGACTCATACCAAGGACGCTTGTAGTTGTCGTGATCTGGATCATGCAAGAACTGTGCTTCTGGTGGAACGCTTTCGATATTTTCGTACTCGTCTTCTTCTTCGCCATCACTGTTCATGTAAGTGGTTAGATCATAGTCGCCATGTTCTTCACAAATAGGTTGCCAAAAGTCGTGTGCTTCTTTTGAAACAGTCATGTACGCACTCTCGCCACCGTATCCGTTTAGTTGGATATTATAGAAGCGTGGACCTTTAAGTGTTTCTACTAGTTCTTCTTTTTCTTCAGTTGTTGCCATTTTATATCTCCATGTCTGCTGCAACAATATATCTATTGTTAGTTGAAGTTAATATACCTGGACGATGCCAAGTGTTACCAGGGAAGATTATCCAGTTGCCTACACGCATTTCTGCATAATACTTTCTGCCGTTCTCAACACCGTTAGGTGCTAGTTCTGTTCCTGATTGCGACAAGTCAACGCTTTCGTCAGGTACATTTAAATAGTATACGCCACTAACTACTTGCGACCCTTCTCGCAAATGTTGGTGCCAATAAGTATCTCGATTTTCTTGTGTTGCTAAGTTAGTTTTATATCCCCAACTCTTTACACTTTTAATTTGTGCTTCTCTACCCATAAAGGCAAAGCATGACCAAATAAAACTCATCTTTAAGTTTATCCAACGGTCATGTGGTAAGCCAAATATGTTTATATCTGTTTGATAGGGAGGACTATTTTTCCAATAGTGTCCGTCTGCTATAAGATTGTTAATGTCGTCACACATTACGTTTCTTGCAGAAACGTCAATTAAATTATTCCAATCGTAATACTCATGTATTTGCATATATTGTATCTCCGTATACTAACACATCTAAATCTGTGTCATGTAAAATACCTAAGGCATCACGCTTACATCCTGCAATAGGTTTACCACCTTTATTAAGACTTGTATTAAGCAACAACGGCACACCCGTTATTTTATAAAACTCTTCTAATAAACTTCTAAACACTTTGTTTTCATTGCCTAACGTTTGATATCTGCATGTGCCGTCTACATGTGTAATAGCAGGCACATCTTTAATTACATAATCATAGTATAACATATAAGGGTTGTATATGTCAAGTTTAAAATAGTCTTTTTGATGTTCTTTGAGTATAGTTGCGCCAAACGGACGAAACTCTTCTCGATGCTTTACTTTTGTATTAATAATATGTTTAGCATCGTTTATCATAGGATTCATTAAGATGCTTCTATTACCTAATGCTCTTGGTCCTACTTCGCCGTGGCCTTGATACCAACCTACTATCTTGCCGTCAGCAAGTAACTGTGCAGTTTCCTTGATAGTTTTTTGTGTAGGTTCTTCTGGTGCTTCGTCCTGTTGCCAGTAAGGGAACTGACTACGCTCTAACTTAACTTTATTTTTGTCGGCTAACCATTTAATTGCACCTAAACTTAATCCGTCATCTGCACTGTGAGGTGTAACCAGTAAGTTTCTAAAGTACTGTTTGAATACTGTGTTCCAACTTATGTTCTGCGCACATCCTCCAGTAATTAGAATGTTTTCTCCTATGTCAACATACTTTTCAATAATGTCTAGTATTTGATCAGATAGTTTGTTATGGAATGTTTTTGCCATATCTAGCTTTGTTAGATCGCTAAGGATTGGTCCTTTATGTTTGAGCCAACCTTCAGGATCTAATTCATTACTGTATTCAATATCATGTTCGCCAAAGCTCTGTAAGCTCATAAGTTTACCAGCAAGATCATTTGGGTGTTCTGCTTCTAGTCCTAGATGCCTTGCTAAGTTTTCATATGCAACTCCAAAACTATCTGTTACAGTAGATCCTGTGTCACTGCTTTGGTAGAATGTACCAAAGTTTTGTGTAACTTTTTTGTAGTTCTTATACACACTCCAAGTTACACCTTTAACTTCTTTGCCTTGTCTGTATACTTCACCAACACCGTCAAATACAAACTGCCATGATGTAGTAGGAAACATCCAAGCACTAAGTGCATGTGCATAATGATGCTCTACATGCCACACAGGACATTTTGCACCTTGCAATCCAAAGTAAGGTTTAGCACTAAAAGGTTTGTCATGTTCAATGTTATAACGTAACGGATCTGCTACTATAGCAATCTCATCTATATCACTAGGTAATAGGCCAAAGTACTCTTCTAAGTCCATTGCCCATTCCCAAGTGTTGTTATATGCATGATGTTTATCTTGACGTAGTCTTTCCGTCTTTATGTAGGAAACTTTGCCGTTGTTGTACAAACACATATTAGAATCATGGTCATCTAATCTTAGTGCTAATAGCTTCATTAGGCGCCTAAGTATTCCATACAGTTTTCTGGTGTTGACTGTTCATACGGATCATCGTCTGAACCTTCGTTATTGATTCCAGGCTCTTGCCACCATTGCTCAATTACTCCGTCGTTGATTACTGCCATAAAGCGCCAACTGCGTAGTCCAAAGCCTAAATGATTCTTACCAATAAGCATACCTAAAAAACGTGTCATATTGCCACTACCGTCTGGTATGACTTTAACGTTTTCAATTTCCTGTTGCTTTGCCCATGCGTTCATTACAAAAGCATCATTCACGCTCATACAATATACTTCGTCAATGTCTTGATTACGAATTGTATCATAGTTTTCTTCAAAGCCCGGCAACTGATACGTACTACATGTAGGCGTAAATGCTCCGGGTAAACTAAACAGTACTACACGCTTACCACCAAAGTAATCTTTTGTAGTCTTATCTTCCCAACGATATGGGTTATCCCCGCCAATACTTTCGTCACGTACTCTTGTCTTAAATGTTACTTCAGGTAACTTGAAGCCTTCAATCATCTATATTCTCCTAGTAATAGTTATATAATAATAACATACTATAACTCAAATGTCAACCAATATTGACTAAATAATAGTAAGCAGAGCGTGAGGACTCTTATCTGGGGCAAACATGAATGTATTAGAATTAATCGGTGAAGTTGGATTTCCTATTGCAGGTGCTATTGCAGCAGGCGGGTTTGTATTTCTTACACTTAAATTTATCCTTGCAGGCGTTACCGACAGTGTAACTACACTTAAAAATATTATTGGGCAACTGGACAATCGTGTCCAAACTATGAATAACGATCTTGTTAAGATTGATGCGTTACTTAGTTATGCTTTGAACGTTAGACCAAACATAGATCGTATTGCAGCTAATGAAGGTAAAGAAGACGCAAGGAGAGATTAAATGATGTGGGTTGATTATACTATTAATAGCGTGCCAGGAGGCAAAGGCTTTAAAGTAGAAGGTGACACTCCAACTGAAGTAATGGACAAAGGCCTGTACAAACCAGGTGATGTATTCGTTGTAAACGAAAATGGTTGGTTAATTAAAACAGACGAAGTTAATGCTTTGTTATTAAAGCACGAGAGTAAAAAGAATGGATTTAGCAAAGATAATAAGTGATTACGGATTTCCTGTTGTAGCTGCAATGGGAATGGGATATTTCATATTTTTCATATGGAAGTGGGTAACAGATCAAATAGATGTAGTTATAGGTGAAGCTATGGGTACGTTAATTAGACTTGTTGATCGTATTCGTATGTTAGACAACGACATGATTAGACTAAACAGTAAGTTAAGTATGGTACTTGAATATAGAGCTAAACTAAATCCGCAAAGGCAAGACGAACTGCAAAGGCTTGTTGACGAGTATAAACACTCTGCTTCCGAAAGCGATACGACAGGCAAAACGAAAAAATGATAAGTGATGCTCGCTACTGTAAGAGTTGCGGACATAGATGTCACTGTTACAGACCAGATTGTGAGGAATGTGTAAATGATGTATGCACAAACTGCAAATGTGAAGATTTCGACGAAACACTACATTTTCAAACTAAAAGAACACGAAGCAAAGAGACTTAGTACTAATGAGCGCAATGCTTATTGGAAAGAGTACTTACTTACTTTGAAGTCGCAATAAACACACCATTCCAGTCTTTAGGAAGGTCTTGTGTTTTTTGGAACTCACAACGTTCAATCCACATATCGTAATAACCTTCCATCTTACCATCAAAAGATCTACGCATAAGTTTGCATAGTTCTATAGCATCATCAAATTCTTGTGCTAGGTATGCTTCGTGCATTTCTTCGTGTTTACGTTGTGCTGTACGCCAAGCAGGACGTCTGTTATCTAGTACTGTCCATATTGTAATGCCTACAGTTTTGCCTTTAACTGCTAAGTCGTCTATCTTTAGATAGAAGAAGTCTGACTTAGTACGTTGGTATGTCGCATCTCCAACAAGTAATACACATCCGTATTCTTTACACTTGCTTTCAATACGAGCTGCTGTACTGACTGAGTCTCCAAGGACGTCATAACTGTGTCTTGCCGTACTACCCATTTCGCCAAGATAACCAAGGCCAGTATTAATGCCGGCACCCATACCAACTGGCGGCCTACCTTCTGAAGTAATTTGTTCATTAAATATCTCCACTGCTTTAAGCATATCTAATCCACACTGCACTGCTGTCTTAGGATGATGAGGATCATCAATAGGTGCATTATGTACATGCATACTTGCATCGCCAATATATTTAATGACCATGCCGTCTGCATCAAGTATAGGTTGCGTAATTGCATCCATATAGCCATTCATAATTTTAGTTAGGCCTTTTACATCATCACCAAATGATTCACCTAATGGTGTAAAGCCTCTTAGGTCTGAGAAACAAATTGAAACTTCTTTCTTCATACCGTCTTTGATTAGTGCAGGATTTTCTTGTAGCATACGCACTACTGTTGGTGATGCATATCCAGCAAACTGTTTCTTAATTGCTTGCTTCTGGAAGTATTCTGAAACAAATCTATTAAACACTGCATGTAATCCAACTAGTACTACTGTTACCATTGGCATAGTTGCGTCAAGCAAATACAAGTGTGTTGTCCAAGCATAATAAACAGCATAAGCGAGTCCTCCCACAAATACAACTATACTGCCTCCAGCTAACCAGTAAGGTGCAAATCGTCCAAGAAGCACAAGGGCTATGCCCAAGACTGCTGTTGTGATCAACTCCACCAAGAGTGCCCAGTAAGGACGTTGAATTTGATCTCCGTCTATTACTGTCTGTAGTGTTACTGCCGCTGGTATATAATTGGCTTGTGGTCCTGTCGGACTAGCGATTAAACCGCCTATGCCTTCTGCGGTTACTCCTATTATAACTGTCTTACCTTCTAACATACTATAGTCATCAGATACAACACTTATAGTTTCAAACTCTTTATTCCAACGCAACCATATTTGGCCGTTTGGATCAGTTTTAATTATAGGATAACCTGGTACTCGTATTGCTTCAATTCCGCCGCCTGCTTCCTTAACTTGGTAACTGGGCTTTCCTGTTGCTACACGAATAACCTCCACTGCTAAAGCTGGATACGTGGCATCCCGCACACGCATAAGAAGAGGCACTCTACGTACCACTCCGTCGATTTCTGGGTTAGTGTTCAACACTCCCACACCGTCGGCATTATCTCCTAACAATGGTATAGGTCCCAACATTCCCGGCCATTCAAACATATATGGCAGTGGGTTTCCTATCTTCGCAATTCCACGCGGGACCGAGTTGCGATCGGCTTGTGTAGTACCTGTTTGTGCTATTACTACACCGTTGCCTGCAAGTGCTTCGGCTAATACTATGTCCCCGCCTAGTCTATCGGGCTCTGACATAATAATAGGCATCACTATGATACCAGCACCTGCGTCACGAAGCTTCCAGATTATATCTGCAAGGACATCACGCTTCCAAGGCCATTGTCCATACTTTTCAATGGCTGCTTCGTCGATAGTAACGACAGCAATATCTTGGGATAATGTTGGCTGATCTGTGCTTTGAAGTATATCGAATTGCTTCAGCCGAGCTGTTTGCACCACAGAGCTATCGTTGTAGTGAAACGTTATCATAATGAACGCTGTAACAAATGCCACAGTCCAATGTGTAATATACTTGCTCATATAGTATTTAGTGATCATAGACAACTGTGTTCTGCGGGTTGACTCTTACTGGTTTGCAATATGCTGTTACTCTATGCTCTGCTGGTACTAGGTGTTTGTTACCATAGTTTCCATACTGCCTTGGTATACGTTTAGCGTAGTATTGACATACATCTATACTTCTAAAGTACATAGGATTTGGTTGTTGTTTTGCATCTTCGCCTGATCCAATAAGAACGACTAACATAAATGCGTGTATCATTTTGACATATCTCTCTGCTGTTTGAACTTTAATTGTTCTCGTGTTTCAAGTTGTGCTTTAAACATTTCTTTTACTTCAGGAGCATTATCTGATTCGTCTATAAATTGAAGTATGCCGCTCCAAGAATTTCCCATAAAACGTATATACCCGTCTTTGTATAGTATACTCTTATTATCTAAATTTCTAAACAAAAAGTTCTTATATCGGTAATCCAATTAGATCATTCCTTTAGCCTTTAATATAAAGTAAAATAATCCTCCAAGCATACTAACCAATGCTCCAAGTAGTAAAAAGATAGCAACACCGTTTATTAATGCTTGCTTTGCTTCTGCTTGTTTATATACTTCACGTTCACGTTTAGCACGTATCTTACGTTGCATTTCTTTCAGCTCATCCCAAGTGCCAAAACCAAAACGTATGTTTAGCATTTGTTGAAGTTCTTTTTCCATTTCCATAATTTTCTTTTCGTGGATAAGGAGATTGAGTGCTTCTTCTTCTACTGAGCCTGCGGCTAGTAGTTTTCTAAATATTGGAGGATTCTTTTGCATCTGTTGACCTTTGCGGAAGTCAGATACACTAGTGTACCACTTGCCCATTTGGCCCATACAGTTTTCAAATTCTTGACCAGCGTGTACGAATTTTTTTACAGTATTAAACGCTGTGGTTGCCGCGGCTACGGCGGTGAATGGATCGATCAAAACGCCCTACTTTCTAACAGAATTGCCCTCTGTCAGTAGTATTTAGTTTTGTACAATAGTAGTTGTGCCACAACCATTTGCGTTTACACAATTTTGATTTATTGAATATACTTGTCCTGTTGAACTATCTTGTGTAAGATCAAGTCCTGAGTCATAACCTGACATTGAGATACTAGCATTGTGATTGCCACTTCCGTCTTGTGTTATGTCAACTGTTTGATCGTTACCTACTGCTATTTCTGTATAGTGAGATCCTGATCCCCATTGGTTAACATCTATATCGTTGTCATCACCTTGTACAGAAATAAATGCTTTTTTATCGCTGTCATTTAACTGGCTGGTATTAACATTGTTAATATCTCCATCTATATCTACTGCAATATAGTGTCCGTTGTTACCTACAGTATTATTATGATTTTGTGTAATACTTAATATATTAGAGTCACCGTTGATATCAAACTCAACTCTATTATCATCTGCACCTGTTGTAACTCCTTGGTCAACTGTTGTTGTATTAGAGTTGCCAGTAATCCCAAACAATATAACATTGTTTTCACCTTTTTGTTTGAGTGTAGTGTTGTTATTATCTCCGACTATCTCTGCTTTTGCTAAACTGCCATTACCTGCAATAAGATTGTCATCGCCGTCTTGTACAATAGTAAGTGTATTACTGTCTCCTACTTGTTCAATGTATATACCGTTGCCACTATGTGTTACACCTCTGGCTGCTGAGATTTGATTAGTTTGTGAATTGCTTATGCTTGATGTATAAGACGCTGTTGTTGCAACCAATCCTGCTTCTTGCATAGCCATAAACAACATATCATTCATATTACTTGCATACGTGTGAGTTGAAAGAAGTTGTCCATAACCAAATGTTACATAAACAGCGCCACCATTTGAACCATAGTCCCATTTGTGCCAATTTGAAATATTATTATTAGCGACCGACATAGCGGCTACTGTTGTACCACCAGTTACACTATGCATATATTTGTCTGGACCTGGCAAAGTATTTTCGCTTGCTGTGCTACTTGCATAGTCGCCTTTTCTTACTGAATAGTAACAAGTATTACATCCGCCACCTTGAGTAAAACTACCTACACCCATCTTAGTTTCTATTAGTGCTTCTATACTGCTATTTCTGTTGGTTGCGCCGTTAGATCCTACTATGAGTAATTTACCACCACCACTTACATAGTTGTCATACACTGACTTACAGGTACTACCACAGTTTGAAGTACCAGAGATATCAATCACAAGTTCTTTACCTGATACTGCACTTGAACTCACTGATGTTGAAGTGCTACCTGTAACTGTAAAACCTAAATCCTCAAGTTCGCTTTTTAAATTTGCGTATTGACTACTAGTTGTACTATTGTTGTAATATATTAATGCATCATTTGCCCAACTAGTTGTTGGACTGAATAATAGTAATACTATTAGTGCCTTCGCTACCCAATCTATAGTCATATAGATAGAACTCCCCTTGTTCAACATCTAGCGTGTAATCGTGTCTAGTATTTAACTTCAATCTAATAAAGCCGCCTTGTTCAAAGTCCTCACGTTGCCATACCCAATTCGGATCTACTTTGTCTAATCTAATTTGTGTTGTAGGATCAAACCCTACAGTAGGAACATTTGATAATAGCCTAGCGTTTTGTCTTTTTAATTCATCTTGGAACAATGCCGCTAGTGCTTCGTTAAGTTTTTCTAACATATCATGTAGCATATCACCTAACATAAAGTCTGTTTCATCAAGTGCTGTTGCCCATATACCTTCAATGCTGTCTTTGAGTGCATCGCCTTCTAAGCCGTCAAACTCTAAAAAGTCAACACCTAAGAAGTCTGCTAGTTTTCTACGTCTTTGCATTTCTGCTTCTGAGTATTCATCAATAGGTGTACGCTTACGCAATAGTAATAGGTTGTTGATTTGGTCTTCGTTTAGATCTAATAGTACTGGCGGTGTTGGCTTACGCATACCGTGTACTGTTGCTGTTGCTTGAAATGCTTGATTAAGAACTACAAACCCTGCATCTGTTTCAACAGTGATTTCACCAGTGTAACACATACCTGCTGTATCACAACTAGGCAATAGTGTAATCATACTTCCGCCCATTTCGTCAACAACCATAATAAAGTCTGTACCACGCACACCGATAGTAGCACTTGGGGTTCTTATCTTTACATTCTGTTTATATTTTTTAGCAATTTGTCCACTTGCATAACGCACTGTACCTAAACTTGCTTTAAGGGAAAGCGATCCTATATCATTTGCTGGATCATATACAAACTCGTCAATTATTAATCTTGATTGTTCTGTAATGTCAACTCTTGTTTCGTCAACAAAGTCAATACGCATAGTACCGTTTGCTGTAACAGCTTCGTCCATGCTCATAACACCAGCACCAACTTCGCCTTCAATTACAATTTTGCCTTCTCTTTCAAGAACACCTGAACCTTGTATCTGACCAATTTCACCTACATTAGCATGAGCTAATTGAGCAAATAGTATTACAAATAAAGTAAGTTTAATCCGATTGAGTAACGTCGACATCTTGATTATCACCGTCAAAGTCAGCATCAAATGTGTTGTCACCAATTCCGCTTTGTGTAATAGTGTAACTACTTCCGCCGCCATCTACATTTAAATTAATTGTATGCCCTGTGCTGCCGTCACCGTCTACATCGATATCAATAACATTACCTGCACCACTTGAACTTAGTAGTCCACTTGTTGCACCGCCTGTTGCTGTACTTGCGCTGTTGTTAACTACTACTGTGATGTCTGCATTTTTGCCGTCAACATCGGATTCAATTACGTTACCGTCGCCTGTGACTGTAAAGCTAATCTCTGCACTATCAGAATCTGATGTATCACCTACGTTAAAGTCAAATGTGTTTGAATCACCTGTTGTAGTTATATTAAGTGTAACGTCTTCACAATTAGTTCCGCTTGTGCTGTCACAACTTAGATCTACTGCGTTTGAATCTCCTGTAAACACCCACGTACCTGTGTAAGTATTACCTTGAATGTCAGCTGCTATTGTATTTAAATCACCTGTTTGTGTTATAGCAAATGTCATATTTGCGCCGTCTAAGTTAACGTCTGTAGTTGATGTACCAATTACGTTATCAGTACCGTCTTGCGTTATGTCTAAATCTAGTGTGTCACCGACTTGTTCGATGTATATGTCATTTGCCCAAGCCGGGGTCATACTAAGAAAAGATGCTAGTACTAATGCATAGAAGCTATGATGTATGTACTTTTTGTTCATGTTTATCCCTCATTTTTGTTATCTTTATCTATCCTTGGATAACATAAGTCTACTTTATTACAGTATAATCTACTTTCAGGCCATTTCTTTAATGCGTCTTTCATTGGTAATGGTCTTATTTTTGGTATACCGCCCTTGTATCTTGTTTCATCCTTGAACTTCCAAAGTCCTTTTATTTCACCTTCATATACCAACTGTACTACGCCTGCTTCAATAGCTGCTCTCACAGCATAGTTTGTTGGTTCGTTAACAGAATAACCTGTTTCTGACTCTATCAATTTAGTTCCTAAATCTAGGAACTTAAATATATCCGCTCCGGACCTTGAGCTTGCTATTGTCTTCTCTGTTGCAATACTCAATAATACTTTGCCTGTGCTTACACTTACTAGCCTCATGACTACTGTAACTGTATCAACTCGATACTCAGTTTGTGCGCCTACTCCAAGATATCTTGCACCTACTCCTCCAACAGCAATATTGGAATCATATCCAATTATACCGCCCTCTAAGATTAGTCCAGCAAAAACCATTGGCTTTAGCTCTCTCGGACCGTTAGGTAAATCTTTTTCGTATGTCTGTCGTGTGTTACGGATCAGCTGTCTCTCTTTGATCAGATTGTCCATTCCCACACGTTCAACTGCTTCAAACCATGTTTCGTTGCCTACTTCAGATAGTGCCTTTATAACCCATACTTCGCTTCCTTGTGTAACTGCACTACTTAAATTAGCAATATTGTCTGCCGGCTTACGTTGTCCAGTTTTATCTGCAAAACTGTAAACTGCAATAGTCATTTTATCGCCATCTAGTTCTGGTACTTGTAACATACGTTCTGCTAAAGGAGCTGGTTGTATTCTCGGTGGACCTGCGTCCGCTTTAATATCTAAACTCTTTTGCATAGTATTACTACAGCCAGATACTGTTACTAGGATGCCTAATAAGATTAATAAACGTTTCATTAGAAGTTGAAATCTCCGCTTCCTGGGATCTCGATAGTAGTTGTGCTTCCATCTTCTTCAACAATGGTTAGCGTAATTGCTCCTGTTGTTGTGTCTTTGGCCCACGATATTTGTGAACCTTCGATTTCTGCTGATCCACTGTTTGCGCAACTATCTCCGCAATCAGCAAACATACTATCTACCATTTGTTTACTAAGTGTTGCGTATATTCTTGACTCAACGTTCTTAATAAATTTATTAAGGGTAGTGTTTTCTAACTCTCGTTCTAATCTTGATGCCTCTGTCTCTGCCTTGTCTTTTAAATCTTGTTTTCTATTATGTTGTAGTTGCTCAACACTCAATACGTGTGACGAGTAACCATTTCCATAATGGAATGCTGGAGACTTAAATCCCCAAGTAAGATCTGCACTAGCATTCGTTGCATAAATTGTAAAGATAAAAACAATAGCTAGGATTTTGTTAAAAAAAGTCATTAAACTCTCCCCTATGTACTTCTATTTATCTATACGCCCCCACGCTCTGCTATACATATTTATCTGTTTTGGTGTAAATCTTTTTACACCTACTGAAAAAAATACTATACATATATCCAAAACTAAATATGTTTATGAATGAACAAGATTATATATGGGACGCACTAGATGATGCATTTCCTGCTGTGCCTGTTGTTTACAAAACAGATCTAAAGTTAGAATTAGAAACACTAGAACGTGGTAGTATAGAAAACGCATTAGATGCCTCTGAAGGCAATCGTACAAAAGCAGCCAACATGTTAAGTATCGGCCGCACTTGTTTAATTGCAAAAATGAAGAAGTACGAGCTAGTTTAGTCTTTAGGCTTAAACATATCCCAAAACATCCAAAACAATGCACTGACTTGGATTAGTATTGCGGCAATGCCTACTCCAACGAAAAAACTAAACCCTACTTTGATTAACATTTCCATTATTCATCCTCCTCATCATTTGCGTTTACTTGTATGGCTAACCAAAGTGGACCACATAGTGCAACAAGCGTACCAAGTATTAAATTGCCGACGGCCATAAAAGTAATGCCTAAGACTACACAGATAATAGCGTAAATAATCATTCCTTGTGACATAGCGTTTCTCCTTTGTGTTGCTATACATATAATATAGCATTAGAGTCGTGAGAATACAACCTAGCAAAAGTAGGGGTTTAGATATAATAAGTTTTTAGAGGTTATATTGTTGCGTTAGGATCTGCAGGGGGTTTAGGCTGTGCAGGTGCTTCGGGTTCTGCCGCGGGCTCTTCAGGTTCTGCTTTAGCTACATTAGCGTGAGATTTGTCTAAGTTTTCAATGTTAGCAAGGTCTTTTAATAATGAACCCATTTCAATCATATTGCGTACTGTGCCGCCTGTCATCCTTGAACTTAGATCTACAAGTACAGCTTTAGATGGTATATTGACTGCTCCGTCCTTACCTAAAGTGTCAATTGCTTCTTCAGTTTTCAAGTTACCAATAATACTAATACGATGAGTTGCTAATCCAGGTTGATTTACAACTTGTAAGTCGTAAAGTTCTAATGCAGCAAGTAGTCTTGCATCAAATGCTAGTTCTTTATATGCAATTTTAGCACTAGGAGAAAGTATAACCATAGTTACATTTTCTTCGCCTCTAGTTGCATGGAAGTTTATGCCATCATATACATTTTGTATAAGTTTATATTCTTTTGCAGCCTGATCACCTTTTGTATATTTCATTGCTTGTTTGGCCATTTCAGAATATAACTTTGCAAATGGGCCTGTAGCATAATTTATTTTTAAGTAGTCGTTGCGTCCCTTAGGATCAACAAATCCAAACTTTTCTTTCAGACCATCGTCTAGTCTAAATTTTAGTACGGTTTCGAAAAAGTTTGATACTTGATCCCAACCGCCGCCTGATCCTTGTCCAAACTGTTTTACTGTGCCAGCTTTCAAACTTAGTAGTCTTTGTGGTTTACCGTCGTACTCAAGTTTCAAATCAACTTTAGTACTAGTTTGGTTAGCAGCATCGCCTCCGTCTGAGATAATACGTATTTCGTTTTTACCTTCTAATTCTAGCTTTGCTTTGTCAACTGCCCTAATTGCTCGCTTGTTTGAGTTGGCATACTCAACAGCATGTTTAATTTGTAATTGTAAGGATTTAACAACCTTTGAGTCAACTTCAAATTTTGTTACAAGTTCAAAATCTTTTGGATCGCTCATTGGATCTTCTTCATCGATCCACATTTTTAAAGGTTTTAATGAAGCACTGTTAAGTGTTAGTGTAAAGATATAGGTATCTTCTACAATTCCTGCTTCTGCGTAGTTAGTTTCACCGACTGCTTTGCCGCTTGCTACAACCTTCTTTAAAACATTTACAACATCGTTAATTGTAACGGTCTTGCCACCTGCGGCAAATTTAGCTGCAATTGCTGAGCCTAATACTGCTTCTGCAATGTCGCCCTTGTTCGGAACTAACGAACCTTTTACTGCTTCGTTCTTTAAAAGATTTCCACACTTAACTCTTTCACCGTCAATTTCAAACTCAGAAGTTTTTACAAAGTCTGGATAGTTTGCAACAGCGTAGGTGCGCCAGCCCTGTGCAGTAACTTCTTTATCATTTACATAGATAGTATCAACTACACCGGCTTTCTCTTCTTTGGTCTTAGGATCTACGTATTGGAAAGTCTTACCACTGGAAATACTTCTTACACATGCGTCTATATACTTTGTAGGAACACCACTGCTTTTTTCAGCAGTTGCTAACCATTGCCCGGCGGCCATCTTTGACACTTCTAATAATGTAATAGCATTAAGTGCTTCTGCAAAGTAGAACTTGTCGTTTGATACAGTAGGTCTTTTCTGTTCTACTATTTTTAAATCTTTATAACGCATGTAAGTTATTCCTATTTCTTTTTAATATTTATACGATTTTAGGAAACAACATATCTGTACAGAACTTGTCTACGTCAGCTTCGTCTAGTCCTAGTGACTTCATTACATTTGGCGTGTGAGGATTCTGTTGCTGATTGTGGCAATAATAGTTTTGTGCTTCTATTATTTCATCTTTGGTAAACTCGTTGCTACCTTTGCTTACACCAACTTCATCAAAGTATGCTCTTAGATTGTCTGTTGCAATGCGAATAATTTCATTTGATTCTTCTTCTGTCTTTACGTTACTTGCTGCCAACATTTTTCCTGTAAAGATATTAGTTGCCCATTCAGGTAATTTACGAGCTTTCTCAGGTACAAAATGATCTACGCTTTCAAAGTATCCGTCAATCATAGGATGCTGTTTATCTGCACTCGCTGAAAAGTCATGGAAGGCACCAGTCATTTTATTCTTACCGGCAATAACATCAAAGCCGTATATAGGTGCTGGATTATCTAGTGTTGGGAAAAGACATACGTGCATCATCCACAGGCCCTTAGACTCCCGTGCATCAACTACATCAATATGAGCTCTTCGTACACTATCATTAGCCCAAACGCGGTTAATCCAACCACCATCGGGGCGGTTAAAATAATCCAATCCGGGTTCATTAATTTCTGTAGCTTGTTCGTCAAAGATTGAAATAATTTCATCTTTGCAATCAATCAGTTTGTTCCATATAATGCTCAACGTCTGGTATCTCCATTAATTCTTTAAACAAGTCTGTAGCAAAACTAAAACATTTTCTTGCTTCGTCTGCCATATCGTCATTTACAAGTTCTCTAATTTGTGTTTTGGTTTGTTGTACATCGCCTTTGAAGTTGTACATTTTTCCTTGTCCGGGTACCTTACGTTTAATCATTTGTCCGCCACTTAGGTCTCCCATATGTAATGTGTACATATGTGCTACTAGTAGTTCTGGCTCATGCATAATACCCTTAAGGTGTTCTACAAATGCTAGTGTACTTGCTACAGTCTTAGGAGGATTTTCGTGTGGCCACAATTCTCTAAAGTCATCTAGTATATATTGTTTACGATAGATATCTTCAATATGATTTACTTTACTAGTTACACTTACAAGTGCTTCTAATAAATCGTATTTCATATGTTGATTCCAAAGATAAGTTGCATAAAATTCTGGGTGAATCTTTCCGCTCATTAATACTTTGACAAACTGTTGACGCTCTGCCTCTTGATGGTGTTCCCACGTTAAATCTTTTAAATTACTCATTCAGTATCCACTTTCACCTGTAAAGGAAAGCCTTGATTTCTACTAAGATTAGTAGCTTCAATTGCTTTCATCTCTGCTATCTCATATGTATATATGCCTGCGATACCAGAACCTTCGTGGTGAATGGTTAGTGTAATTTTTTCAGCTTGGTCTCTTGAATGTTTGAATATCTCTTGAAGTACATTCATTACCCAATCCATAGGTGTTGCATCATCGTTAAGCATGACAACCTTGTACTTAGAAGGTTCATTGTCAGTTACTTTAATTTTTTCATCAATCTTTACGTCTTCTACTGTTTCTGTCATCATAAATGCTCCTTTTGTTTTGGGGGAGATATTTCACTCCCCCTAGACGTTTTACTTACTGTCGATTGCTTCGTGTACTGCACCTGAGAAATCTTTAATAGCGATTTTCTTAGGCTTTAGTGCTTCTGGTACTTCTCGCACTAGATGAATGTTCAACATGCCTAATTCTAAGCCTGCGTTCGATACATCTACATGTTCAGCAAGTGTGAACTCTCTACGGAAGTTGCGTCCGCCAATACCTTTGTGTAGGTAGTTAACTTCTTCATCTCCTTTAGGAGCAGTCCCTTCGATCTTTAATTGATTACCGTCTTTGGTAATCTCAAGATTGTCCATACCAAAGCCAGCAACAGCGACTGAGATCATAAACTCGTCTTCGTTTATCTGGGCTATGTTGTATGGGGGATAACCTTGTCCATTTGTGTTTGATCTGTTTACAAACTCAAGTTCGTTAAACAGTCTGTCAAAGCCAATAGTAGCTTTATGGAACTGGGGTAGGTTTAGTGTTTCTAGTCTTGTCATTGTTTTCTCCTTATAATAAGCAAGATTAATTTATGTACCCTTTCGGCGTACACATTTATTTATATCATTTGCCTGCGTACACAGAATTAAATTGTTGAGTACAACGGACAAATGTTGTGCATTTGCTTAGTTGCTTTAGCTTCAAAGCGCCTGCATATGTACAAGTTGATCGAATGCCTCCGAGCAAGTCTTGTATTGTTACCGCGACATCGCCCCTATAAGGAACAAGTACTTCGCGGCCTTCTGATGAACGATAGTCTTTTAGTCCACCAAAATGCTTTGTGTTTGCAGCATCACTACTCATGCCGTAAAACTGTACGAATCTCTTTTCTTCTATCTTTCTGGTTGTCCCAGTTGACATTTCATCTGTTATATATTTTTTAGTAATTACTTCGCCACCGCCTTGATCGTGTCCTGCAAGCATACCACCTAACATTACAAAGTCTGCACCGCCTGCAAATGCTTTAGCTACATCGCCAGGACAAGTGCAACCACCATCGGCAATAATGTGACCGCCAAGACCATGCGCAGCATCTGCACACTCGATGACAGCGGAGAGTTGAGGATAGCCAACACCAGTCTGTATGCGAGTAGTGCATACACTACCAGGACCAATACCAACTTTAACGATATCTGCTCCACTTAAAATTAACTCCTCTGTCATTTCTCCAGTAACCACGTTACCTGCTATAATTACTAAGTCTGGAAACACATCACGTACCTTACGAACATGCTGTGCAAAGTGATCACTATAACCATTTGCAATGTCTATACATACATATTTAAGTTTGTTGTCACATTCGTTTTTTACTTGCAACAATTTGTTATAATCACTTTCGCCTGTGCCAATGCTCATTGCTACACATTCGGTACGTTCAACAGGGCCATTGAAGTAATGAATAAGGTCTTCTGCACTGTATGTCTTAACCAAACAAGTAAAGATATCACCTTCAGCAAGTTTGTCAGCCATTTCAAATGTACCAACGCCGTCCATATTACTTGCCATAATAGGAATACCTTCGTAGTGGTATTCATCAGGTAATGGTGTTGCAATGTCGTGATCGTAATTTCTAAATTGAAACTTACGATTAAGTTTAACTTGCGACCTACTTTTCAAAGTACTACGCTTAGGGCGTATAAGCACATCCTTGTAGTCTAGTTTTATATCTTGGTCAATACGCATTAAATTCTCTTTTCACCGAAGTTAAAACTTACACTGATTCTATCAGTGTTTGCTTGATTGCCTTGTACACTATGTTTCATCCAACTTGGAAAAATATACAAGCCGCCTGTTTTGGCTGCATAAGTTGCTCTTGTACTTGTAAAGTATGTTTCTTTTTCTACGTGTGCAGGTATGTGATATTCAGCACCATCATTGCGTTCAAACTGTATGTTACCTTGTTCTGGCTTTGCATCTATATAGTATACTCCACTAAACACACTACCAACATGATTGTGTAGATGGTTATAAGAACCAGGTGGATTAATGTTTAACCAAATATTGTATAACTCTAACGGACCTATACCTACTTGCTTTGCACAGTTGTAAATTTCTCTGTCCAAATGTTCTGCGAGCTTGTCAATTTCACTAAACTCACCTTTACCAATATCGCTTGTTTGGTATCCGCCATAGTTACTAATGATATTACCTACATCATTTTTCTTACGTTCATATGCCCAGTGCTTTACTGCTTTGTTGTCAACAACGTGTACTACGCTGGACCAAATTACACTAGGGAACCACATCTCTGTGTGCATTGCCATTTTTAGTAGCCTTGTTCGTTTGCTTTGTTACGCAACTTCTTTAACCAACGGGCTCTTCCGGCTGCTTTTGCTTTCTTACGTTTTTCACTTGGCTTTGTGAAATGTTGACGTTCACGTAGTTCTTGTAAAATACCATCTTCTTGTATTTTCTTTTTGAACTTCCGTAGCGCAAAATTAACGTCTCCGTTGCGCACTTCTACACGAAGGCCTTGTTTTTGCCTATCGTCGCGATTGTTATTTCTTCTCAAAATATCCTCCTAATTGGGTCATGAAATCTAAATCAAATATTCTATTATTACTAATATGATTATACACTAGATCACTACCGTTTGTCAACCAAAAAGTTTTAGGTTTTGCAATTAGATAGCTAGATAGTGCATGAATGTGTGTAGAGCAATTGTCTAAATCAAGTATACATATATTGCTCTGATGAAAAATTGATAGTAGCCAATCTACATGGTTAGGATCAAATTTATTATCATCGTATACGTATACATTACAAGCTAAATCACTATTAGATAATATAGTTTGTACTTCGTTTTTGATGTCTGTGGATGGATGTATAAGAACAATAGTTAATACGTCACTGAAAATTTTGTCAGGATATGTAATTATATTAATTTTTGTCAAGTGTCACCTTTATCTCTAAGCCTATTAAAAATAGTACTTTCATTTTGTTCAGCATTTTGAACATAGCCTGTTGGTAGATACTTAGGATCTTCCCAAGGCAATGAATCAATCTTACCCTTAATATATAGCGTTTTATAAAATTTTGCTGTGTCTTCTGGATTCTCTGACTTCCAACGCTGTTTTGCATTAGTTATGTTTACATCGTTTTCTTTTTCGTCAAGCGCCTTTGCCCGGTCGGACTCTTCCAATGACTCTATAGTCTTTTTTTTTGACTCTAGTTCTTCTGGGTAGAAGATTTTGTTTTTTGTGTTCGGTATCTCTCCAACACTTCCTCCGGTGTCCTGCTCGGCAGTAGTTCCTTCTTGGGTTTCGCTACTGTTAGGAACTTGTTCTTCTGCAGGTTCCACATCGCTCCGTCCTGATAGACCTTCCGCATCATCGGCTTCTCTATCTCGTTCATTATGTTCCACATCACCATCTTGTATATTGCTGTCTGTAGGTTGATCCACTCTTGCATCTATTTCTCCTTTGGTTGGTTCCACTTGTCCAGTGTCGTCTTCTCTGGCCATAGCCA
>Ga0233432_10000979_pt1 | contig 27545 bp, 24 predicted proteins | sample SI_122_August201_6_FD_179870 | JGI IMG/M metagenome (GOLD analysis project Ga0233432, IMG submission 179870) | Seawater microbial communities from Saanich Inlet, British Columbia, Canada - SI_122_August2016_10_MG | ecosystem: Environmental > Aquatic > Marine > Inlet | place: Canada: British... | reverse complement strand
GTTATAGAGCCATCAGATTTGAAAACCATTAATGGTGCACCAAAGTTTGATAAATCAAAACAGCTTAATAACGATATGCCAGGAGTAGTTACTGGCTTAGCTTGGACACCTGTGGGAGGCGATATCCTCTTTATAGAATGTAGCAAAAGCCCTGGAAAAGGAAAACTGACCATAACTGGTAATCTTGGAAAGGTAATGAAAGAATCATCCACCATAGCCATGCATTACATTAAATCTCATGCCAAACAATTTGGTATAAAAAAAGAGGACTTAGATACTAACGACATACACATTCACGTTCCTGAAGGTGCAACCCCAAAAGATGGGCCTTCAGCAGGTATAACTATGTTAACAGCATTGGTATCCTTATTCACCAATAAAAAAGTAAAAGCAAAAATTGCAATGACTGGTGAAATAACCCTAAGGGGTAAGGTATTACCAGTAGGTGGAATAAAAGAAAAAATACTTGCTGCAAAGCGAGCAGGCATCAAAGAAATTATTCTTTGTGAACAGAATTTAAAAGATATCGAAGAGATAAACGAACACTACTTAAAAGGCTTGAAGTTTCATTATGTTTCAAAAATGAATGATGTGATTGACATAGCTTTGTAGTAGAACAAAATCTTTATACATTTGCGAACCAATTAATTAAATTAAAATTATGAAAAAAACTTTTTTGCTTACTTCAGCGCTATTTATAGCTTTTGCTTCTTTTTCTCAAGACGCATTAGTGAAAATTAGCCCATTCCATTTTGTTGATGGAACATTTCATGCGACTTACGAACGTGCTCTAACTAACAACAATTCTTTTGCTTTATCTGGAGGTTACAACCTTACAGAAAATGGTGATGAATACGGTTGGATGGGTGAACTTCAGTTGAGAAAATACGTTTTCAAACCAGCTGTAAATAGTTCTAGCGATTCTCCTTTAGCAGGTGTTTATGCAGGACTTTATGGTAATGGTAAGTACTTTGTACAGCAATACGACCGCTACGTTTCTACATGGGAAGTAGAACCTTATTATGAGTCGAATTACGATGAAAATGGTGACTTTACAGGTTCTACTTATCACCCAGGAACTGGATATTCTAGTGAAAGAAAAATCGATGAGTATGAGGTAAAACAAATTGAAGGTGGGGTCGTTATGGGCTTCCAAATGATATTTGCTAAAAATCTTTCTCTAGACTTATTTGTTGGAGGTGGTTTACGCTCATCAGTAATCGATAATAAGCCTAGTGAATTAGAATTTTATGCTCCAGATAGAGGCTACACAGGTATTGTGCCAAAAATTGGATTTGATATAGGTATATCGTTCTAATTAGTTATAGAACAATAACAATAATAGAAAAGCACGGTTAAGCCGTGTTTTTTTTATATAATAAGTTTAAAAAGGTTCGTTATATTTAAGAACATTTGTTTCTTTTGTGTAATGAGAATTTTGGCTCTTTTTGTATGTGTGTTTTTGCTTAATACTACTATATTGGCACAGTATGAAAATGATGCTTTTCAATCTTTAAATCTATCCTTGTCATCTAGGCAAGCCGTACTCAACCAACCTCTTTCAATTTATGATGAAGACGTAGAAAACGGTATAAATAATCCATCTATGTTGAATGATGGAATGTATCATAAGTTGTCCTTGAATTTTGTCGATTACTTTGCAGATATAAATTTTATATCTGCTTCTTACGCTTTTCCTCTTAAACAGTTTGGAACAATTGGAGTTTCTGTGAAGTCTATTGGTTATGGTGAGTTTACACAAACAGATTATACATCTCAAAATTTAGGTAACTTTAACGCTAATGAACAAATAATATCACTTGGAGTTAGTAAAAGACTCTCTGAAAAATGGTTTTTAGGGGCTAATCTAAAGACCTTGTTTTCAAATTTTGAAAGCTACCAATCTACAGCAATTGCGTCTGATTTAGCTTTAGCTTATACAGATATAAAAAATAATTTTTTCATGTCTTTAATAGCTAAAAACTATGGTAGGCAACTGAGCACCTATGCAAGTGAAAAAGAAGACTTGCCGTTTCATCTTGACTTTGGTGTTTCCAAACGATTAGAACATCTTCCATTTCGTTTTTCACTTGGCTATAAAAATATTGAACGTTGGGATTTAACCAATCCTTACGAGGATACTAATTCAAATCTTAGTCCAGAACCTTTTTCTGAGAAAGGTTTTGGAGCTAAACTATTTAGGCATATTGATCTAGGCGGTGAATTGAGTATTGGTAAACGCATTCAATTACGAATGGGATATAATCCTAGACGAAGACAAGAGTTGAAACTCAATTCTTATTTAGGTATGGTTGGTTTTTCTTGGGGTGTTGGTATAAAATTATCGCATTTTAAAATAAATTACGGAAGATCAACATATCACTTGCACGGCTCACCAAATTACTTTTCCTTTATAACCGATTTTTCCAAGTTCTATAAAAAAGATGAAAAAAATAAACATAGCAATTGACGGACATTCCTCATGCGGTAAGAGTACTATTGCAAAGCAATTGTCCAACCATTTAAGTTATATATATATTGATACAGGAGCTATGTATAGAGCGATTTGTTTGTACGCTCTTCGAAATAATATTATTTCTGATGGGATTATTGATGAGGAGCTGTTGTTTGATAAACTAGATGACGTTAGCGTTTCTTTTGAATACGATAGAGAAAACAACCAATGTCAAACCTTTTTAGATGGTCAAAATGTTGAAAGTGAGATACGTGGCTTGTGGGTTTCTGAAAACGTTAGTAAAATCAGCAAAATAAAGGCAGTTAGGCAAAAAATGATATCCATACAAAGGGAAATTGGACGAAACAAAGGCGTTGTGATGGATGGAAGAGACATTGGCTCTGTAGTCTTTCCAAATGCTGAATTAAAGCTATTTGTTACGGCTTCAGTGGAAGAACGAGCAAGAAGACGGTCTTTGGAACTGAAAGATGTTAGTTTTGAAGATGTAATAAAGAACTTGAAAGATCGTGATGAAGACGATAGCACTAGAATAGAAAATCCGCTTATAGTTTCAGAAAATGCCATTGTTATTGATAATACCAATATGACAAAAGAAGAGCAGTTTGAAAAAGTTCTGGAAGCTTATGAAAATGCTATTTTGAACTAAAATCGTTCAATACTTCCTCAATTGGATTTGTATCCTCAAAAAATGTTAATAGTTTATTAAGGACTTTATCTACCTCAGAGTCAGGACATGAAGCTCCAGATGTTAAGATAATTTTAACATTCTTTTTATTAGGCAAAAAGTTATTTGTTTCTACTATTTCCTTCTCTTCATATTTGAAATGCCTGATAGTATCTCTTGAAAGTATTTCCTTGTAAGATTTAATGAAATAGGTGGGGAGTTTATGCTCGCATAACTCAACAAGGTGAGAGGTGTTAGAGCTATTATATCCTCCAACAACAATGGCTATATCTGCAGGAACGTTTAGTAGTCCGTAGGTTGCCTTTTGATTTTCGTTAGTCGCGTAGCAAAGCGTATCTCTGGTGTCCGCAAAATAGTCTTTGTAATTGTCTTCACCATGTTTGTTAATGATGAAATCCTTCAAAAAATTAGATATCTCTTCAGTTTCGCTAGCAAGCATGGTAGTTTGGTTAACGACACCTATTTTTTGTAAATCCTTTTTTAAATCAAAGCCCTTTGAGTATTTACCTTTAAAGACGACATAAAAATCATCCTCTGGAAGTTTTCCTTCTATAAAATCAACTAATTGTTTTGCTTCATTTAAATCCTTAATGATTAAGGATGGAGCGTTTTGCATTGAGTGAGAAAAAGTTGCTTTCGTTTCTTCATGTTTGTGTTTCCCATGAATAATTATCGAAAAATCATTTGTGCCAATGCTACTCGCTTTTTTCCATACTCTAGTTACAAAAGGACAAGTAGTATCGTATTTTTCGAGCTTAATGTTTTTGTCCTCTAGTAATTTTTTGATTTCAATAGTTGTACCAAATGCAGGTGTAATTACAACATCATCAGAATTAATTTCATCCCAATCAATAAGTTGATTTCCATCGGTGTCCATGATAAATCTCAAACCCCTTGAAATTAAATCATCATTAACAATAGGGTTATGAATCATCTGGCTCAATAGGTAAATATTTTTATCAGGGTTTTCCTCTATAGCCTTGTACGATATTTCAATGGCATTTTCAACACCATAGCAAAATCCAAAGTGTCTAGCTAGGTGAAATTTCACTGATCCGAAATCAACAATAGAAGGCGTAAAATCTTTCTTTTTTGGATCAAGATTTCGTCGTTTTTCTTTAATCGAAGCAATTATAGATGAACGGTAAAATTCTGGTACGTCGAATTTTTTCATTTTGTGTAAAAACTAATGAATTAGTTAATTAAGCTCAACAAAAATAGGTAATTTTGATTTATGAAAAGTATTAAAAATATCAGAACTGATTACGTCAAAAATGAACTGAATTTTGATGATTTGACAGTTCATCCTTTTGATCTTTTCAAATCATGGATGACTGATGCTCTTGAGCAGATTTCTGAGCCAAATGCTTTTGTTTTATCGACGGTAAACACTGAAGGAAAGCCAAGTTCAAGAGTTCTTCTTTTAAGGGATTTGGACGATAAAGGGTTTAACTTCTTTACTAACTACAATAGCCAGAAATCACAGGACATTGAAAGTAACCCTTATGTTTGTATGAACTTCTTTTGGTATGAATCAGAGAGGCAAGTAAGAGTTAGTGGTCGTATTGAAAAGTTACCTTCTGAATCTTCTGAAGACTACTTTAACAGCCGTCCATATGAAAGTAAAATTGGTGCTTGGTCGTCTCCTCAAAGTTCGGTTATAGAATCAAGAGAGGTTTTAAACAAAAATGTTAAAGATTTCTCTTCTCAATATACTGAAGATGTTCCTTGTCCTCCTCATTGGGGTGGCTATTGTATTGTTCCTGATAAAATTGAATTTTGGCAGGGTAGGTCAAGTCGTTTGCACGACAGATTTGTTTACAGTTTAGAAGGAGAGGAGTGGAAAATAGTTCGATTAGCTCCCTAATCTATTTTTTAAAAAATCTTTCTCTACAATTTCAGATCGGTCAATGCTATAACGCAGCCAATTGAGAAGAATATTGTCTTTTTCTTCTTCATTTAGTTTCCAGTCAATTGTTTTTTGTTCTAATTTCATTCGCATTTGATATAGGCAAATGGCTGCTGATACGGATAAATTAAAGCTTTCTGTAAAGCCATACATAGGAATGGTAATGCATTCATCGGCTTTTTCTAAAACGGTATTGCTAAGTCCATCAACTTCAGCACCAAAGAATAAGGCGGTTTTACCTTTTGATAAATCAAATTCTTCTATAGGTTTTTTTGAACTATCTGGACAAGCGGCTACAATTCTATAACCTTGTTTTTTGAGTGATGAAATACATTCTGCCGTATTGTTTTCTTTTTTATTGTACCTATTTATACTTAGCCAGTTTGATGACCCCATACCTACTTCTGTATCTGGAGAAAATTCGTTGTAATTTTCAATCACATGAACATCTTGAATACCAAAGCAATCGCAAGAGCGTAAAACTGCACTAGCATTTAGTGGTTGGTAAATATTCTCTAGCACTACAGTTAGGTATTTAGTTCTTTTCTCTAAATTCGAAAGAAATAGCTCTTTTCTTCTGTCAGTAACCAGATTTAATAAATGATTTGTTAAGGGTTTCATTATTTTAAAATTATATCCTCTGCAAAGCGATAACCTCTTAAAAAGTCTTCAGTCTTCATTTTTTTCTTTCCAGAAAGCTGTATTTCGTGAAGTTGAATAAAACCACCATTTACTGCTACTTTCAATTCATTTTTTCCATCAGTAATAATTTTACCACTACTTTCAGAATGGCTAGTTTTTTGAATAGAAGATTTGAATACTTTTATGTTTTGTTTTTGCTCTTCATCAACAAATGTCCATGCTGTTGGGTAGGGGGAGAGACCTCTTATAAAATTGTGAATATTTTCTATACTATCACTCCAATTGATTTTACAGTCTTTTTTGAAAATTTTTGGAGCTTTTGTAGCCTTTCCTTCCTGGGCAGTTCCTTCAATTTTACCTGAACTAATTTTATCAATGGTTTCACAAACTAATTGACCACCTACCTCCATTAGTTTATCGTGGAGATGTCCAGCATTTTCATTTTCTTCAATATTTACTTTCTCTTGTAAGATGATGTTTCCAGTATCTATTTCTTTTTCAATGAAAAAAGTTGTCACTCCACTTTCTTTTTCTCCGTTTATTATTGCCCATTTTATGGGTGCAGCACCTCTGTACTTAGGAAGTAATGAAGCGTGTAAATTTAGTGTGCCTTTAGATGGCATATTCCAAATCACTTCAGGTAACATTCTGAATGCAACAACCACTTGAATGTCTGCATTTAAAGCTTTCAGTTCTTCAATGAATGTTGTGTCCTTTAGGTTTGTCGGTTGCATAAGGTGTAAACCCTTTTTAACTGCATATTCTTTTACTGAGGAATAATTGATTTTCTGACCTCTTCCCGATGGTCTGTCGGGTGCAGTTATGACGCCTACCACATTATATCCAGACTCAACGACTAATCTCAAGGAGTGGGCAGCAAATTCTGGCGTACCCATGAAGACAATACTAAGGTTTGATTTCATATATCGACGAAATTACACTTTTTATGATATCCAATATAGTTTCTTTTCTTCGTTGAATGCAATTTGCCCATTATCGCTCAAAAACTGTAATACTTCTATCATTTTATCTTCTCTAAAATCAACAATTTTCAAGATGATATCGTCTGCTGACATGGGTTCTTTTTCAATCAATTCCTTAATAGCATTCATAATGACATCAAATTCTTGATTACTGATATTCAACTTATTCTTTTCAAGACAGACATCGCATTTACCACATTTTTCAATGTTTTCATCTCCAAAATAATCTTGAAGGAAACTACTTCTGCAATAGTGTTGATTGCTGACGTATTCAATTACCGAATTTGCTTTAGATTCTTCGTTATTTTTTCTTTTAACTAAAGTTTCCTTTGAAATATTAAGTTTTTTGGCTTCAACTTTTTGTCTCAGGAACAATATCTTAGGGTTGCTATTTTGAGGTATATAATCTAAAATATCCATCTCTTTTAGCTTGTTCAATAGCGTTTTTACTTCTTTGGTAGTGAGTTGTGCTCTTTTTGCGATGATGCTTTCTTGTATCTTTGTAAAAGCCTCAAATAGCGTTCCGTATGAACGAAGTAATATTTTAAGCATTAAATCAAATGCTTTATTAGCAATTTGAAATTGATACAATTCGGAGTGAGAAACTTTAAAATGTATTCGTGAAGGTTGATTTATTGCTTCACTCAATTTTATATACTCTTCCTTCTCTAATAATTTAAGTGTATTAAATGTTTTGAGATAGTTCAAGGAATATTTTTCGCAAAACTCACTAATATGAAATGGAAATTCAGAATACTGCCCACTACCATTTGCAATGCCGTAGTAGTTTGCTAATTGTTGATAGACATTCCTAATCTCTTCAATATCAGGATAATGATTTTCGATATCTTTTTTCAGTTCGTGAACATCTAGTTTATTGCATATCACGATGGCATAAGATAACTTTTTATCTCTACCTGCTCTTCCAGCTTCTTGGTAATAAGCTTCTAATGATGATGGGATATAGTTGTGTACAACGAGTCTGACGTCAGGCTTATCAATACCCATTCCAAAAGCGTTAGTAGCTACCATTACCCTTACATGATTGAGAAGCCATTGTTTTTGTTTTGACTCTCTATCTACTATATCTAAACCAGCATGGTAATAGTGAGAGGAAACGCCATGTTCTGACAAGACGGTATGAATCCTCTTAGTTTCTTTCCTTGTTCTGCAGTATATAATAGCAGATCCTTTAACTCTATTCAGAACTTGAATGATTTTGCTGTCTTTATCCTCTTGCTCGAGTACTACATATGAGAGTTCCTTTCTGTAAAAACTACTTTTTATTACCTTTTTGGTTTTAAACTCGAGTTTTTCTTGAATATCTTCCACAACAGTTTTTGTAGCTGAAGCTGTTAAAGCTACGATAGGTGCATCACTTATCGTTCTAATATTTGAGATTTTAAGGTAGGATGGTCTAAAATTATAACCCCATTCTGAAATACAATGAGATTCGTCTACAGCTATGAGGTTGATGTTCATTTTCTCAAGCCTTACCTTTACCATTTCATTCTCTAGGCGTTCTGGTGATAGGTATAAAAACTTATAATTTCCGTAGATACAATTATCGAGGGTGATATCTAATTCGGAATGCGACATTCCAGAGGTAATTGCAACAGCTCTGATGTTCTTGGACTTGAGAGTTGAAACTTGATCATTCATGAGGGCTATAAGTGGTGATACGACTATACAAATACCTTCCATCATCATAGTAGGCACTTGAAAGCATATGGATTTTCCTCCTCCAGTAGGTAATAGTACAAGAGTGTCATTCCCTTCTAGTATTGAATGAATAACATCAAGTTGAGAACTTCTAAAAGAGTCAAAGCCCCAATATTGTTTCTATATTTTTTCTGGACTCAACATCTTTACGAAGATATGAATTAGATTCTATTCAGAATGAAATCAATGCGTTCTTCAACTGTAGTTTTTGGAACTTCTATTAAAGAATAGTTGTAATTGGTGTAGGCTTCTATCAGATAGTTATGAATTTCAACAGCTTCTTCATAGTCCTCAACTCTTTCGTTGTCGGTTTCATAAATGTCATTCCATGGAGGTAGAATGAATACTTTTGTGAAGTACTTATGCTGTTTACAATCGTTATCCATTTTTTCGGAAACTTCAAGCTTATTTTTGGTTAAATAAGCTAGGTTGTCAATCATACTTCTATCATAAAACTGTAAATCTTTTGAGGCGTCAAGGAAATCGTTTTTCCTTAGGTTAAACACTTCATCTTCAAAGTTTAAATCCTTGAAAGAAGTAGATATTTCCATGCGTTGTATGAGCTGTCTTGAAACTTCTTCATAACAATGGTAGCCTTTCAGTTTAAGCTCGTCTATAAGACTAGTTTTTCCGCTTCCAGGACCTCCTGTTATTACTATTCTTTTCATTAGAGGAATGTACTTAGTAGAGCAATACTTGTACCAAGTATTATCGCTAATATTTTTTGACTATTGAAGTGGTGTCCTTCACTACTTTCAAAAAGAATTGTAGTAGAAATATGAAGAAAAATTCCAATTACGATTGCCATTATTTCATGATAATACCCCGAAATATTACTAATGTATTGGCTAAAAAAGGAGCCTAGAGGTGTTGTTAAAGCAAATATCACTACAAAGAGTAATATTCTTACTTTACTCATTTTGCTTTGAATAAGCATATGGGTAAGGACAATGGCTACAGGAATTTTATGCAATACAATTGCAGAAAGTAAAGAATCGTGTGTGTGGTCGTGAATATGATTATGATGTGGTGTTCCTAGGGGCATTCCTTCAATAAATGAGTGAATACATAGCCCTATCATTATACTCATGGGTATCGTTCCATGGATATGTCCATGTCCGTGTTCCACACCTTGCGAAAAATGTTCTAGTATAATTTGAATGAAAAAACCAATTAAAACAAAAAGACCAATTACATGGTTATTTTCATTGGTAAATGTCTCTGGCATTAAATGAAGCACAGTAATTGAAAACAAATATGCACCACTAAATGATATAAATAATTTTGTTGTTTTATTCGAAATGTTTTTAAAATAAAAAGCAATAAATGCTCCAATAAAAACAGAGAGGAAAAGAACTATGTAGTTGGTTAAACTCATTTCTGTAAAAGTAATATTAGTCGTTGTGAATTAATTGCGTCAAAGTCATTAAAATCATAATCACCCCACAAATTTATAATTTTCAATCCAGCTTTATCTACTAATTCCTTGAAATCGTTAAGCGTAAGTGCACGAACTTTTTCTTCAAAGTGATAAGATTGATTATTGTCATTGAACTTTATATCCTTAATGATGTAGCCATTCTCAACTCTTCTATTGATTTTAAATAGAATATGTTCTACTTTTTTCTCTTCATTTTCAACTAATTTAGAGATGACTTTCTTTGAATTCATAAAGTCAATGACTATTTGCCCACCTTTTTTAAGATTTGCGGACATAGCTTTAACGGCATCTTCATTTTCTTTATCACTATTGAAGTAACCAAAGCTTGTAAAAAGGTTTAAAACAAAGTCGAATTCTCCTTCCTTATAGACTTGCCTCATATCATGTACATTAAAATGAAGACGTTCATTCCTAAATGAATGGGCATAATCAATGCTTTCCTTTGATAAATCAATACCTTCAACCTTAAATCCTTTTTCATTGATAGAAATTGAATGTCGTCCTTTGCCACAGGCAACATCTAAAAAAGAATGGTGTTGAGAAGGGTTTAATTGTTTCAGAAGATTAGAAATAAAATTATCAGCTTCACTAAAGTCTCTATCTTTATAAAGAAGGTGGTAGTATGGACTGTTAAACCAAGTATCGAACCAATTTTTCATTCGTCAAATATAAATTTATTAACGTATTATTTAACTAACTTCGCCGCATGATAAATATTTCAAGAAATAACTTTCGGATGATTGCTAAAACTCAACTCGGTCTGGAGGAGGTTTTGGCAGAGGAACTCAAGCAGTTGGGCGCAATGGATGTTGAAGTTCTAAATAGAGCCGTTAGTTTTGTTGGTGATATTGGCTTTATGTATAAAGCAAACCTTAATCTGAGAACAGCGATTCGAATTCTTAAGCCAGTTTTTAATTTTACTGCAAGAAAGGATGTAGAATTATATGAAAAGGCTTTAGAATTGGATTGGCAAAAATACATTAGTGTTGATAATACTATTGCTGTTAATGCTGTTGTTCACTCTGATTTTTTCAATCATAGCCATTATGTAGCCCTTAAAGTAAAAGATGCCATAGTCGATTATTTTAGAAATTTAACAAAGGGTCGCAGACCTGATGTTGATACTAAAAATCCTGATATTAGGATAAATATTCATGTCTCCAATGACAAGTGTACATTGTCTCTTGATAGCTCAGGCGAATCCCTACATAAAAGGGGATATAGACACGCTACTAATGAGGCACCAATTAGTGAGGTTTTAGCGGCTGGATTAATTTTACTTAGCGACTGGGATAGAAAGAGTGACTTTTTAGATCCAATGTGTGGCTCTGGAACAATTTTAATTGAAGCGGCCATGATTGCTTGTAATATTCCTCCAGCTCTGCATAGAAAGAAGTTCTGTTTTATGAATTGGAATAATTTTGACGAACCTTTATGGGATAAGATAAAAGAAGTTTCAATGAATAAGGTCTCTGATTTTGAGGGGAGAATTATTGGTTGTGATAGGGCTTTTGCTTCTATTAGAAAAGCACAGGAAAATATTAAAGATGCTATGCTTGATGATATGATAGAGGTAAAGCGGGCTAACTTTGTGAGAAAACCCGAGTTACTGCCTAATGGTGGTACTATATTATTTAATCCTCCTTATGGAGAGCGACTAAATGTGGATACTCACGAACTTTATACAAGTATTGGTGATACATTTAAAAAGAATTATGCAGGTTGTTCTGCATGGTTAATTACATCTGACATGGAAGCTGTTAATAGTATTCATCTAAAGCATACTAGGCGCATTAAGATATTCAATGGTAATTTGGAGTGCCGTTTCTTAAAGTATGAAATGTACGATGGCTCTAAAAAATTAAGCAAACAAAAAGCGACTGAATAGTCGCTTTTTTATTTACTTGTAATTTAGTCCTAAACTATAGACCAATTAATTCTTTAGCCTTCTTGATGGATATTTGCTCATTGTTGTAGAATGCAATTGGGTAACATCCGTCATAGCCCATTTTCGTAACTTTCTCAAGTCTTAGCATAGCTGCTTGAATATTTGTAAATGTACCTGTAGTATATCTGAAAATACCATTTGATATTTCTGTTTTTTCTACACCTTCTAGTTCATTAATTTTTGCAGTTTCAACAACTTCATTTTTACTAAAAATACCTAGCTGTACTTTAAAGATTACATCACCATAAACCGATGCATTTTCTTCAGTGTAACCGATATCCATATATTCTTTAGCATCTACTAATTCACCTTCTTTGATGGCTACTACTTTGGCGTTTTCATAGCTCATGAAGTAAAGCTCATTTCTTCTTTCAAGAGCTTCTTCGTAAGATGAGTAACCTTCGGTAAATACATGCTTAAATCCTTCATTGTCCTCAAAGATGACTAATTCGTCTAAGTCATAGAAGTCAAGGTCAACTTCTTTTAATACATCCAATTGAACACGGAAAACGATATCCTGAAGAGGAGGTAGGTCTTCCAATTTAGCTGATGCCCTTAGATTTCTTTCTCTGTTGATTTCATCAGAAGTTACTGATCTTAAGTCACCTTGTTTATCTTCAACTATATATGTGTTTGAATAACCACTATTGATAAGTTGTTTTTGGCGTTGATTAGCCTTCATTAAATCCTCGTATTCACCAGAGTAGTAAGAGGTGTAATCACCTTCAATAGTACTCTTAATATTGCTAATACTCATTAATCTATTAATCTCCGAAGCATCCATTCCTTTAGAATGTTTAGCCATTTGGATTTTATAGTACGTTTTAGAGTTCAAATCAACATACTGAGATGTAGTAACTGTTTCGTCAAATTCTTTTTGTTGTTCAAAAATTTGTTGGAAGACTTTAGGCTTAAATATATCTACCATGAGAGTATCGCCATCAATATTTACGACCTCTTTTGTGATTTTAATGAATTTATCAGTAGGATAGTTTTCATCAAAATAAGATGATGCATCTTTTCTAGATGTAGCGTTTAGGTAATTTAGATAAATGGCTTCACTCATTTTGTCTGTAAGCTGAACGCCATTTACACTTACAACTGCTCCTTGTGGAGTATTTGGTTCTTTATCTAAGTAATCTGGAACATCATCATTATCTGTGTCGACGGGACAACCTACGGCATCCACTTTAACTCTTGAAGGTGTACCTATACAGAAATCATCAATATCTGCAACACCATCGCCATCTTCATCTTCTCTGTCTAAGCTTTCGAAATTCACTAGGTAATCGTCATGCACTTGAGGAACGTAGTCGTCCTCTTCACAATTTTTGCAGTATAAATCATAGACTGCATGTGCTGAATTTACAAAGTATTTATCTGATGAGCCATCGACAATATTATCAATGTAATCAGAATTTGTATAGTGATAAGCAGAACTAAAGTTTAGGTTCAATCTATCGTTAATCTTAAATTTCACTCCTAAAGTGACAGGAATTTCTATAGCTGTTTGACTGTATGCCTCTTTATTTTCAGGGTTTAAAAGCCAGTCGCTTAGTAAATCAATTTCATATTCGTTATTGCTATCATCGTTTGAACCTTTTGAGTCAAACTTTAGATAGTTTATACCTAAACCTATATAAGGAGTAAGTTTATTTTGAGAGCTTGATTTGTTTAAATTATAGTTAAATCTAAAGCCAATTGAATTTAGTGTGCTCTTGAAGTTTTTTGGTAAATCATCTCTGGAAATACCATCTACTCTTACAACACCTTCTTGCATGATTAATGCTGCATCTATATTCTCATTTAAGCTAGCAGCTAAACCAATTTGAAATCCTGACTGTCCGATAAGTCCAGAGTTACGTGAATCTGAAATATCTCCTCTAAAGTTAAAGTTACCAAAGCCAATATATAGTTTTGGCTCTAGTTTTTTAGGCTCATTAGGATTAGCATCAGTATCTAAGGCTTGCTTTGAGACACTATCTTCAGAATTTTCTGAAACCCCAGATTGGTATTCAGAAGGTATATATTCTGGGTCTGGAATTTGTGCCCACGCAAGGGTAATTAAAGTACTTAAAATTGCTGTTGAAACGATTTTTTTCATCTAAATTCTTATTAGTTGGATCGTCTGTAAAACTAAGAAAATTTCTATTATGAACTAGAAGTTTGGCTTTAGCAAATATTTAGAATAAAAGTTGTCGATGCATTCGACAGCTTCATCGGTCGTATCTACTAGATTAAAAAGGTCTAAATCTTCTGGGCTAATATTTTGTTCTTCAGCAAGCATAACTTCTCTAATCCAGTCAATTAATCCGCTCCAATATTTTTTTCCAACTAAAACAATTGGAAATGGAGCTATTTTTTTGGTTTGTATTAATGTTATAGCTTCAAAAAGTTCATCCAATGTACCAACACCGCCTGGCATTACTACAAAACCTTGAGCATACTTAACAAACATCACTTTTCTAACGAAAAAGTAATCGAAGTTGATGAGTTTGTCATTGTCTATATAACTATTTGCTTCTTGTTCAAATGGCAGGTCGATATTTAAGCCAACAGACTTACCTTCTCCCTGTTTTGCACCTTTATTGCCAGCTTCCATTATTCCAAAGCCACCACCAGTAATTACGCCATAGCCTTTTTGAGTTAATTTTTCTGCTATTTCTTCGGCTTGTTTGTAATAAGGATTATCTGGTTTGGTTCTTGCAGAACCAAAAATAGATACGCAAGGTCCAATTTTTGAAAGTGTTTCGAATGCCTGAACAAATTCAGCCATTATTTTAAATATTTGCCAAGAGTCACTTGTCTTGATTTCGTTCCAGCTTTTTAGTTCAAAAGCTTTTTCAATTTTTTTCTTCATGTTTTTATTATGTTAGTTTAGTAATTCATCTTTGAGAAATGATGCAGTATAACCTTTGGTTGATTGTATAAGTTCCTCAGGAGTTCCTGTATTTATAACATCACCACCGTTTTTACCACCATCAGGACCAATTTCTATTATGTGGTCTGTCATTTTAATAACATCGAGGTTATGTTCTATAACGACCACCGTATTTCCTTTGTCAACAATTTTTTCAAGCACTTGAAGAAGAACGTTCACATCTTCAAAATGCAATCCAGTTGTAGGCTCGTCTAATATATAAAAAGTATTTCCAGTACTTCGTTTTGCCAATTCACTTGCTAGTTTTACTCTTTGTGATTCGCCGCCTGAGAGGGTAGTGGACTGTTGACCAAGTTTTACATAGCCTAAGCCAACTTCTACTAGTGCACTGATTTGTCGTTTGATTTTAGGATGATTTTCAAAAAATTCTAAGGCTTGGTTAAGTGTCATTTCAAGTACATCCGAAATGGATTTCCCTTTGTATCTAATGTCTAAAGTTTCTTTGTTGTAGCGTTTGCCATTACAGCTTTCGCAATTGATATATACATCAGGTAAGAAATTCATTTCGATAGTTCTAACTCCAGCACCTTTACAGTCTTCGCACCTTCCGCCACTCACATTGAAGGAGAATCGACCTACTTTATAGCCTCTTGCTTTTGATTCTGGGTGATTGGTGTAAAGGGCTCTTATTTCTGAAAATACTCCCGAATATGTTGCTGGATTTGAACGGGGTGTCCTTCCAATGGGTGATTGGTCAACTTCTATGACTTTATCGATATGTTCAAGTCCGCTAATGGCATCATATTCTAGTGGTTTTTTTACACTATTGTAAAAATGCTGATTGAGAATGGGGTAAAGGGTTTCGTTTACCAATGTGCTTTTTCCACTGCCAGAAACGCCGATAACACCTATGAATTTCGCTAGAGGGAAGTCAACATTTATATTTTTTAGATTGTTTCCTCTGGCACCTTTAATTGATATTTTTTTACCGTTACCACTTCTCCGTTTTGGATTCGGCTTAATGGATTGATTTCCCGTTAAGTAATCAATTGTTAAAGAACCTTTGGAAAGAAACTCTTTTATATTGCCTTGAGCTATAATACTTCCACCATGTATTCCTGCACCTGGCCCGATATCAATAATGTGGTCAGCTGACATAATCATATCCTTATCATGTTCTACTACAATAATAGAGTTACCAATATCTCTTAGTTTCTTAAGGGATTGGATTAATTTTTGGTTATCTCTTTGGTGAAGTCCTATACTAGGCTCATCGAGAATGTAAAGGACATCGGTTAATTGCGAACCTATCTGCGTAGCTAGTCGAATGCGTTGGCTCTCACCACCCGAAATACTTCTTGACGAACGGTTTAAGGAAAGGTAATTTAGACCAACGTCTATAAGAAATTGTATACGTTTACTTAATTCCTTGATAATTTCATTACCAATTATTTTCTGCTTTTCATTGAGTTTGCTTTCCAGGCTGTCAATCCACTTTTTAAGTTCTATGATGTCCATTTCAGCGACTTCAGAAATGTTTTTCTCGTCTATTTTGAAGAATAACGATTCCTTTTTTAATCTAGAGCCGTTACATTTTTCGCATTCTTTTTTAACCATGAATTCACTTGCCCAACGCCTCAGCTTGGTAGATGATGAGTTCTTGAATTGGTCTTCAATGAAATTTATAATTCCTTCGAAGTTTATTTTGTAAGATTTACTAAGTCGAGCCTCTTTAAGCTCTACGTCAAAGGTTTCATTTGACCCATAAAGAATAGCATCCATTCCCTTCTTTGGAATGTCTTTAATAGGAGTGGATAAATTGAAATCATATTTCTTACCTATGGTTTCTATCTGACTAGTAATCCATGAGTTTGCATTCTTGGCAATAGGAGTTAGTCCACCATTATGAATGCTAAGTTTTTCATTAATGATTTTGCTTTTATCAATGACGGATTTAATTCCTAAGCCGTTACATTTTGAGCATGCCCCCTTCGGAGAATTAAATGAAAAACTGTTCGGCTCTGGTTGTGCATATGAAATACCAGTTTTGGAACACATTAAGTGTCTACTGAAATAACGCTCATCACCATTTTCTATATTGAGGGTCATTATTAATCCATCTCCGTACTTCATGGCCGTTTCAATGGATTCTTTTAAGCGTTTTTCATTTTCTTTTTTTATGATAAGCTTATCAATGACAATTTCAATATCGTGAGTTTTGAAGCGGTCAAGCTTCATGCCTGGCGTTATTTCGGTTAGTTCGCCGTCAACTCTTACTTTTAAAAAACCTTGTCTAGCCGTTTGTTCAAAGAGTTCTCTATAATGTCCTTTTCTAGAAATCACAACAGGAGCAAGGATGATGGTTTTCTCTTGACTCAGCTCGTTTGTAATGATGTCGTTTATCTCATCATTAGTGTAAGACACCATTTTTTCACCAGTATTATAGGAGTATGCATCAGACGCTCTAGCAAAAAGTAGTCTTAAAAAGTCATAAATTTCTGTAATAGTACCGACTGTTGAACGAGGGTTTTTATTGGTGGTTTTTTGTTCGATAGATATAACAGGGGAGAGTCCGCTGATTTTATCGACATTCGGTCGTTCAAGGCCACCAAGAAATTGTCTAGCGTAAGCAGTAAAGGTCTCAATATACCTTCTTTGTCCTTCCGCATATATGGTGTCAAAAGCAAGTGATGATTTCCCACTGCCACTCAAACCTGTAATGACTACCAATTCATTTCTGGGAATGGTGATGTCAATATTTTTAAGGTTATGCTCCTTCGCTCCAAATATTTGAAGTGTCTCTTTATTTTTACTCATCTAAAGGCTTACTTTCTGAACTTGTTTTTTGAACGTTTAAATTATATGCTTCACTAGAAGGTATCTTAATCTCGTAATTTTTTCTAGATGTATTGGTTAGGTAGCTTTGTCTTAGCCAAGGGTTATGAATTTTCAAAATCTTATAGTTGATACCTATATTATTTGAAAAGTCTGCCCAACTATCAATGGTTGAATCTACTTTTACTGTATATGTAGGTATATTTTTGTAGAGGTCTTCACTTCTAAATTGAAAGCCATATTTTTTTGGGTTTTCAATAATTTCTTTGATGGCTAAAATTCTAAATACATATCTAGAAGTTTCATCGTTTAACAATAAATTATAGTAGCCTTCACACTTCTGTCTGTTGAGTTGTTTTTGAAGTCCAGACCTTCCCATATTATAGGCTGCAGCTGCTAGAGTCCAGCTGCCAAATTTTTCGTGAGCTGCTGATAAAAAAGCGCAAGCTGCTGAAGTTGATTTTTCTAGATGGTAGCGTTCGTCAATTTCAGAATTCACTTCTAGTCCAAATTCCTTAGCAGTAGATTTCATAATTTGCCAAAATCCTTTAGCTCCAGCCGGTGATGTTACATTTTCTAAGCCGCTTTCTATCAAAGCCAAATATTTGAAGTCATCTGGAATGTTCTTTTCTTTAAGAATAGGCTCTATTACTGGGAAATACTTGGCTGCTCTTTTATGTAGCAGCAGGGTGTTGGATTGCCAGTAGGTGTTTTTTAGAAGCTCTTTATCATATCTTTCCCAGATATCTGGGTTTTCTAATGGCGCTCTTTCATTTGCGAAATAAAGGCTGTTAGTAGGTTTTGGTAGGGCAAAAATTGAGTACTTTTCTTTGAGGTTTTCAAGTATTGACAAATTGTCTGCATACTCTTTTGACGAAAAGGTGAAAAGTGAAATAACTAGTGCAGACGCTACTAATATTGAAGTAAAAGAAATGTATTTTTTCATTTAGAAAGGGCTTTTAAACTGTTTAAATGTTTCGGCTATTTGATCTTTTTCAGAAACAATAGGAGAAGAGATATTCCAATCGATATTTAAATCTTTGTCATTCCATAAAACTGAACCTTCTGACTCTTTAGAGTATGGACCAGTACATTTATAACTGAAAATGGTATTGTCTTCTAATGTTAGAAAACCATGTGCAAATCCTGGAGGTATCCAAAACTGTAGATTATTTTCTCCGCTAAGTAGTATGCTTTTGTGTTGTCCGTAGGTAGGAGAGCCTTTGCGAATATCTACTGCAACATCTAATACACTGCCTTGAATAACACGAACTAATTTGCCTTGTTCAAATGGTGGTCTTTGAAAGTGTAAGCCTCTCAATACTCCTTTGTGTGACATGGATTGGTTATCCTGAACGAAACTAATATTGGGAACTTCAGCATCAAATTTATCCTTATTGAAGCTTTCAAAGAAATAGCCTCTATTGTCACCAAATACTTTAGGTTCAATAGTTAGTAATCCTTGAATGTGACATTTTGTAATTTCCATAGAAATAGATCAAGGGTTAAAGATACAAAACTACTAGCATAAATTACTCTAAACTATCTATAATTAAGGTATATTTGCCCTCAAATTTAATAAAGATGAAGAATTTAATTTTATCCCTTATTGTGCTATTGGGATTTTCAAGTATTAATGCACAAAATTTAAATACCGAAATGGAAAAAGTAAGTTATAGCTTGGGTGTAAACGTAGCCAAAAGCGTTAAAAGTCAAGGTTTAGAAAGTATAGATTCAGATGCTATTGCTAAAGCTTTTAAAGATGTTTTTGAAGGAAACACTTTAGAAATTTCTGAAGAAGAAGCTAATATCGTTTTGCAAGACTATTTTGGAAAGCTAGCTAATGAAAAGCAAAAAGTTAATGTTGAAGCTGGTCAGAAATTCTTAGATGAAAACGCTAAGAGAGATGGTGTAATTACTACTGCAACTGGTTTACAGTACGAAGTACTAAAAGAAGGTTCAGGTGATTCTCCAAAAGAAACAGACAATGTTACAGTACATTATCATGGAACGTTAATTGATGGTACTGTTTTTGATAGCTCTGTTGACAGAGGTCAGCCAGCTACATTCCCAGTAAATGGAGTTATTCCAGGATGGGTAGAAGCATTGCAGTTAATGAACGCTGGTGCTAAATACAAATTATTCATCCCTTCTAACTTAGCCTACGGTGAAAGAGGTGCAGGTGGTGCAATTGGACCTAATGCTACTTTAGTGTTTGAAGTCGAGTTAATTTCGATTGGTGGATAATTCACTAAAACAATAGTAAATAAAAAGCCCCGCATTTGCGGGGCTTTTTTATTGTTATGTGTATGTTTTATTACATATGTATTACTTCGTCGTATGCTGCAGCAACAGCCTCCATTACTGCTTCACTCATAGTTGGGTGAGGGTGAACTGCTTTTAAGATTTCGTGAGCTGTTGTTTCTAATTTACGAGCTACAACAGCTTCAGCAATCATTTCAGTTACATTGTATCCAATCATGTGACATCCTAACCACTCGCCGTATTTTGCATCGAAAATAACTTTTACAAAACCGTCTTTGTGCCCAGCTGCTGATGCTTTACCTGAGGCAGAGAATGGGAATTTACCAACCTTTACATCATAACCTGCTTCTTTGGCAGCTTTTTCAGTATATCCAACAGACGAAATTTCAGGTGAACAATATGTACACCCTGGAATGTTTCCGTAGTCTAAAGGCTCTGGATTATGACCAGCTATTTTCTCCACACAAATAATTCCTTCAGCAGATGCAACGTGTGCCAATGCTTGAGTAGGCAATACATCACCAATAGCAAAGTATCCTGGTATATTTGTTTGGTAGTAGTCATTAACAAGAATTCTTCCTTTGTCTGTAGCGATACCAACATCTTCTAGTCCAATATTTTCAATATTAGCAGTAATACCTACGGCTGAAAGAACGACATCACATTCGATTTTTTCTTCGCCTTTTTTAGTTTTTACACTAACAACACATCCTTTACCAGAGGTGTCAACACTTTCAACAGATGAGTTCGTCATTACTTTTATGCCTGCTTTTTTGAATGAGCGAGCAAGTTGTTTTGAAACGTCTTCATCTTCTACAGGTACAATGTTAGGCATATATTCTACTACAGTTACATCAACACCCATTGCATTATAAAAATACGCAAATTCTACACCAATAGCACCAGAACCAACAACCACTAATTTAGATGGTTTTTTCTCTAAAGTCATTGCTTTTCTGTAGCCGATGATTTTCTTACCATCTTGTGGAAGGTTAGGCAATTCTCTTGAACGGGCACCTGTAGCAATAATAATGTTTGAAGCACTGTATTCTGTTGTTTTACCATCAGTATCAACTACGTCAATTTTTTTACCTGCTTTAATATTGGCAGTACCCATTATGACTTCAATTTTATTCTTTTTCATTAAGAAGTCAATTCCTTTACTCATACCGTCAGCAACATCTCTAGAACGAGATACTACATTGTTGAAGTCTGCCTCAGCACCTTTTACCGAGATTCCAAAATCTTCAGCGTGGTTTATGTATTCAAATACTTGAGCAGATTTTAAGAGTGCTTTTGTTGGGATACAACCCCAGTTTAAACATACACCTCCTAAAGATTCTTTTTCAACAATAGCGGTTTTTAATCCTAATTGTGAAGCACGAATGGCAGTAACGTACCCGCCAGGTCCACTTCCTATAACAATGACATCAAAATTCATATTTTCTTTTGTTTAAAATCGACCACAAATCTAATAAATTCTATAACAGAAAACGAAGTAATTTATCAATACTTATATTAACAATGTTCAATTGTTATTAAGGTCAATTTAAAGTTAAAAAAAGGAGCGAGATAATTATTTTCCGATACAGAAATTAGAAAAGATATTATCTAGTAAATCGTCAGTAGATATTTCTCCAGTGATTTCTCCAATGTGAAAAAGTGCTTGTCGGATATCCATAGCAATAAAATCACTGCTTATTCCACTGTTTAATCCCTCAGTAGTTTTAATCACAAATTCTAGTGACAACTGTAGAGCTTCAAGATGTCTATTATTACTCACTAAAGTATCGTTTCTATCAAAATCATTATCATAAACAGATTCTAATAGTTTTTTTGAGAAAGTGTCAATACCTTCCTTATTCTTTGCTGAAATTGCTAACGCTTTTGGCAGCTCTGATGTAATACTCGGATTCAAGTCTACTTTATTTGCAATTATTAAGGGTTCTTTAAGTCCGTTAGCTTTTAATTTGTCTAATTCAAGAAGTTGTTCATTAAGGTCTTGTGAGGCATCAACAATAAAAATGATAATTTGAGCATTTTGAGCTTTTTCAATGGCTTTTTTTATACCAATGTTTTCGATAACATTTTCAGTCTCTCTAATACCTGCGGTATCAATAAAACGAAACTGAATACCGTCAATAATGACTGTATCTTCAATAATATCTCTTGTGGTTCCAGCAATTTCTGAAACGATGGCTCTATCTTCGTTTAGAAGAGCATTCAATAGTGTTGACTTGCCGACGTTGGGGCGTCCAATAATCGCTACGGGCACACCATTTTTCATAACATTACCAACGGCAAATGAATCAATAAGTCTCTTTAAAACAACTTTTATCTTTTCAAGTAAAGAGTTGAATTTCTCTCTGTCAGCAAATTCTACATCTTCTTCTCCAAAATCCAATTCGAGTTCCATGAGAGAGGCAAAATTAATTAGTTCATCTCGCAATACTTTTAACTCATTAGAAAATCCACCTCGCATTTGGTGCATAGCTACTCTATGTGCCGATTCATTTTCTGATGAAATTAGGTCAGCAACAGCTTCAGCTTGCGATAAGTCCATTTTTCCATTTGAAAAGGCTCGCAGGGTAAATTCACCGGCTTTCGCCATTCTAGCACCAGCACCGATAAACAGTTGTATGAGCTGGTTTTGAATATATTTTGAGCCATGACATGATACCTCAATAACATCTTCGCCAGTGTAGGAGTGAGGGTTTCTGTAAACGCTAACCACTACTTCATCAACAATCTGTTGTTCTTTTCTGATAGTACCAAAATGTAGGGTGTGACTTTTTACTCCTGAAATGTCTTTAGAGAAAAAAGAATTGCAAATGTCAATGGCTTTATCACCTGACAATCTTATAATAGAAATAGCTCCTTTTCCTGATGAAGTTGCTAAGGCACAAATGGTATAATTGTTAATAAACATTTGACAAAGATAGAAAGTCTTTTACTTTTTTGTTTTCCTAATTCATATTTCATTTTAAATTTGCAAAAATTAATTTTACCAAAAAATCAATATGAGTGTATTAGTTGATAATCAATCGAAAATTATTGTTCAAGGTTTTACTGGAAGTGAAGGTACTTTTCATGCTGGTCAGATGATTGAATATGGAACCAATATTGTTGGTGGTGTAACACCAGGAAAAGGGGGGCAAGTTCATTTAGAAAAGCCAGTATTCAATACTGTTGTTGAAGCTGTTGAAAAAGTTGACGCTAATACCTCTATCATTTTTGTGCCGCCTGCATTTGCTGCCGATGCCATTATGGAATCTGCTGCTGCTGGAATAAAAGTTATCATTTGTATCACGGAAGGAATTCCTACTAAAGATATGATTACTGTTAATGAGTATATCTCTGACAAAGATTGTCATTTGGTTGGTCCTAACTGCCCAGGTGTTATTACTCCAGGAGAGGCAAAATGTGGAATTATGCCAGGATTTGTTTTCAAAGCTGGTAGAATTGGTGTAGTATCAAAATCAGGTACTTTAACTTACGAAGCTGCCGACCAAATTGTAAAAGCAGGAATGGGTATTTCTACCGCTATCGGAATTGGCGGTGACCCAATTATTGGCACAACAACTAAGGAAGCGGTTGAATTACTTATGAACGATTCAGAAACTGATGGTATCGTAATGATTGGTGAGATAGGTGGTCAGTTGGAAGCTGATGCTGCTCATTGGATTAAAGCAAACGGTACTAAGCCTGTTGTTGGCTTTATTGCTGGTCAGACTGCTCCAAAAGGAAGAACAATGGGCCATGCAGGGGCTATTGTAGGAGGAGAAGACGATACTGCAGAAGCTAAAATGAAAATCATGAGCGAGTGCGGAATTCATGTCGTTGAATCACCAGCAAGTATTGGTGAAAAGATGGCTGAACTAATGGGCGTAAACGCTTAATACAATTTAAACTTTTCTAGAAAGACGCTTCATGCGTCTTTTTTATTTTAATACACTATATTTATAATCTTAAATTAATGTTAATATGGAACTTTTAAAAGGTAAAACAGCAATTATTACTGGAGCATCTCGAGGAATTGGAAAGGGTATTGCTTTAGCATTTGCTCAAAACGGTGCAAATATTGCTTTTACGTACTTATCATCAGATGAAAAAGCAAAAGCTTTAGAAGCTGAGTTAAGTGAATATGGAATTAAGGCCAAAGGCTTTAAGTCCGATGCATCAAATTTTGAAGCGGCTCAAACCTTAGCCGATGATGTTATGTCAACATTTGGTTCTATTGATGTTTTAGTAAATAATGCTGGTATTACTAAAGACAACCTACTTATGAGAATGAGTGAGGAGGATTTTGATAAAGTAATGGAAGTAAATTTAAAATCCATTTTCAATCTTACAAAAGCGGTATTACGTCCAATGCTTAATCAGCGTTCAGGTTCAATTATAAATATGAGTTCTGTTGTCGGAGTTAAAGGTAATGCCGGACAAGCTAACTATTCTGCTTCGAAAGCAGGTATTATAGGATTCTCTAAATCTACAGCACTAGAGTTAGGTTCTAGAAATATTCGTTGTAACGTTATTGCACCTGGTTTTATACAGACTGAAATGACTGAAAAATTAGATGAAAACGTTGTCAAAGGTTGGACGGATAGTATTCCACTCAAAAGAGGAGGAAACCCTGAAGATATTGCCAATGCTACATTATTTTTAGCATCTGATATGTCATCTTATATTTCGGGTCAAGTTTTGAATGTTTGTGGAGGAATGCTGACTTAATGAATGGTATTACAACTGAGTGGTCATTGTTTTGGATTCTAGGCTGTATAGCTTTAGCATTCGTCTTATCTTTTTTGTTGTACAGTAAACGTTTATCAACCTCTTTTAAATCTACTAGAAGCATATTATTTGCTTTACGATTTATTACGGTTTTTTTATTATCCTTTTTTCTTTTAAAACCATTCATTAATAGTAAGAATGTATTAAAAGAACAACCCATTGTAACTATTGGTATTGATAACTCTTCGTCTATTGTTGAGCATTCTAACAGTCCTTTTACCACAGACGATTTCAATAACAACATCAATTCCTTGATTGAAGAATTATCTGATGACTTTGATGTAGAGCAGTATACTTTTGGTGAACAAATCAAAAGAGGTGGCGATGTCAATTTTAGTGATAGATTAACAGATTTTTCAGCTTATTTCAATGAAATTTCTGATTTATATAGCAATAGAAATGTAGTTGCTAATATTGTGGTTTCTGATGGGATTTACAATTCTAGCTCCAATCCACTCTATGCAAATTATTCATTTGATGCACCATTATATACTGTCCTTTTAGGCGATACAAGCCAAAAAAGGGATGTAGAGCTTAGCACAGTTTCATATAATGAATTGGCTTATTTGGGAAACACTTTCCCTTTAAAAGTAAGTGTATTGGCTCAAAACTGCATAGATGAAAACCTTAGTGTTAGTGTATGGGAAAACGATGTAAAAATTAAGGAAGAGCAAGTAAAGATAAACTCTACAAATGCTCAATATTATTTTGATTTTTACATGGATGCTAAAAAAATAGGTGTTCAGAAATATACCATAAAAGTCAAGCCACTTGATAAGGAGAAAAACACATTTAATAATCAAAAGGACATATACATTGATGTTCTGAAAAGTAAGCAGAAAATATTACTACTCTCTGATATTACTCACCCAGATATTTCGGCTTTAAGTAATGCTATTGAGTCTAATAAAAACTATCGACTTATAGTTGAGTCAATTGATGATTTTGATGGCAACTATCAAGCTTACAGTTTAGTGATAGCCTTTCAGACCACTATTCCAGAGACGGATTTACCAGTATTTTACTTTTTAGGTAATTCTATTACATCCATTCAAACGGATTGGTTTTCATACGAATCCAAAAATTCGTTGAATGAAGTAATTGCTACATACACTCCATTTTCTTTATTTTCACTTGATGAAAAGTGGGATGAGTTTTTACAGCAATTACCACCTTTATACTCTCCGCTTTCTGCTTTGGAACTCTATTCAGAACATTCTAGCTTGTTTTCGCAAAGTGTATTGGGAATAGAAACTGAAAAGCCAATTATTTCTTTTTCCAAACAAAACGGTCAACGGAATGCACTCTGTACAGTAGAGGGGTTGTGGAAATGGCGATTATTTGAATTCATGAAAACAAAAGACCATAAATTGTTTAATGAACTCATCAACAAGAGTATTCAGTTTTTGGCTGTTAAAGACGATAAAAGATCTTTTCGCTTGAGGTATGATAAGTTAATCTTTGAAAATGAGCCGCTATTTATAGAAGCTGACTTCTATAACTCAAATTTCGAGCTTATTACTTCCCCAGAAGTAAGTATAATAATAACTGATGAAAATGGTGCTGATTTCCCTTATACGTTCAACAAACTTGACAATAATTATTTTTTAGAATTTGAGCAGTTAGATGTTGGAAATTACACCTTCACATCTACTGTTAATCATGATGGAAAAGAGTATTTGAACAAAGGGCAATTTTCGGTTTTAGAATTGGAAGTTGAAAAAATGAATTCAAGGGCTAATCACCAATTACTTTATTCTATTTCAAAAAAATATAATGGTAAATCCTTTTATTTATCAGAATTGAATGCCCTAAAATTAGAATTGAATAAAATAGAATCGTCAGTTTTGAGTTATATCACTAAATCTCAAATTGATTTGATTAATTTGAGATGGATTTCCATTCTTTTATTTGTATTTTTGGTAACTGAATGGTTCGTGAGGAAAAGGAACACTAATATTTAACAATTTAAAACTAAAAGAGAATGTTTGAAAATAATGATTCAGGTGGATTTAACCCTAAATTACCTAGATTTTTTGTGCTAGGATTTGTAGCAATTATATTTTTACTTATCACTGGTGGAAATATGTTTTACACTGTAAACCCAGGTGAAAAAGCTGTAATATTTAAGCGATTTGGTGGAGGACTAGATAAGGATTTAGTAGTTCCTCAGGGGTTCCATTTTATAGCACCTTGGAACAAAGTATATATTTATAACGTAAAAATACAGGAAGACTATGAGGCAATGGAAGTGTTGTCTAAAAATGGACTTTCTATTAAAGTAGATTTATCGTTTCGTTTTACGCCAGATATGAGTCAGTTAGGATACCTTCATGATTTAGTTGGTGAAGATTACTTAGAGAGTATCATTCGTCCTGAAATTCGTTCGGTAACCAGAGAGGTAATTGGAGAGTATTTACCAGAAGAATTATACTCTACAAAACGAGAGGAAGTTGAAGATAAAATTTATGAAATTACGTCAAAATCAATTGCTGATAAATACATTTTCTTAGATGCGATTTTAATTAGAGACGTAACCCTTCCTAAGACACTTCAAGCGGCGATTGAAAATAAGCTTCGTCAAGAGCAAGAGGCTTTAGAATATGAATTTAAAATATTGAGAGAATCTAAAGAGGCTGAAAGAAAGCGTATTGAAGCTGAAGGTATTTCAGACTTCCAGAGAATTGTAACTAAGACTATTACACCACAATTACTAAAGTGGAAGGGTGTAGAGGCAACGCAAGAATTATCAAAATCAACAAACGCTAAAGTTATTGTTATTGGAAATGGTGATGGCGATTTACCAATTATCCTTGGCGGTAACGATTAATATTTTTAACCTAAACAAAACATGATTATGAAGAAAGTAATTTTAATGATGGCATTTGTATTGCCATTAGCAATGATGGCTCAGACTAGACCATCACCAGCAAAAAAGCCAGTTCCATCGGAAAGAGTTTCCAAAAA
>Ga0233432_10000975_pt1 | contig 27578 bp, 24 predicted proteins | sample SI_122_August201_6_FD_179870 | JGI IMG/M metagenome (GOLD analysis project Ga0233432, IMG submission 179870) | Seawater microbial communities from Saanich Inlet, British Columbia, Canada - SI_122_August2016_10_MG | ecosystem: Environmental > Aquatic > Marine > Inlet | place: Canada: British... | reverse complement strand
TGGAATATTATTTACAGTTTTATATGTATTATCTTATCTAAGAATTTACAATAAGGCCGTATTACTTGTTTTTGGATTTACCATCTGGCTACTGTTCTTAAAATCAGGTGTACATCCTACAGTTGCGGGGATATTATTGGCTTTTGCAGTTCCTGTAAGGCAACGAATATCAGAATTTAGATACGCTCAAAAACTTGAAAACATTCTCAAACGATTAACAGCGTCTAACAACACCAACAAATTACCTGTATTATCAAAAGGTCAAATAGCCGAAATAGATAATCTTGAGGAATGGACCAATAAAGTTCAATCGCCATTACAACATTTAGAACACCGTTTACATTATTGGGTAGCATTTCTAATAATGCCCATCTTTGCTCTTTCAAATGCAGGGGTTTACGTTTCGAGCGATATGGTTATAGACCTTTCTTTTGCCTTAAATATAGCCTTATCACTATTCCTTGGAAAAGCAGTTGGCGTATCTCTATTTTCATACGTTAGTATTAAATTGAAAATAGCTGAACTACCCAAACACACAACTTTCATTGATATAATAGGGGTTGCAATACTTTCGGGAGTAGGTTTTACAATGTCATTGTTTATTGGAGGCTTGGCGTTTAATAACAACGATGTTCTTATGAATTCAGCAAAAATTGGAATTATAGTAGGCTCTGTTGTTTCTGGAGTTATCGGATACATCGTATTAAGGTGGTCAATTCTAAGAAAAGAACGTTTACAACAATAAATGTAGGTCAATGGTGGATAGCGTTAAACCATTTGACCAAAAAGATGAACTTCAAAAGAAACTGGCAAAGACGCAAAGAAACACTTATTGTTCAAGAATCATTTTTTTCTCAACCGCTCCATCACCATATATATAATAAAGAATTTGATTTTTAATCATTTTTGATTCTCGACCTAAAACATCTACAACCTTTATTAAATTTTTATTGACAATAAAAGTTTCATGTTCATTAAGGCTTACTAAATTTGAAAAAGATCGAACAGCCCTTACATACTTGTTACTAGTCTTTGAGTTACTTTCCTGATAACCAGAGCCGAATTCCCAGGTCCAAGCTTTGTTATCATCTTTCTCTGTAGAGCTCCAATATTTGGCACTCACAAAACTGCCAATATTTCCTAAGCCTAAAGCATTGCCTTCACCAATATTTAAATACATTGTCTCTAATTCTCCAATTGATGGAAGATACCAATCACTAAATCCAGCAAGTGAAAGGTTTGCGCAAATGTCTGCAGCTGTTCCAGATGTAGTACATCCATTTTCTATATCAATAGTATTTTGAGATCCTGTTCCTAAACCTAAACCATCTGCGCCAGTAATAGCAAATCCATAACAACCCCAATCTGGAAAGTCGTTTATTGTAGCTTGATCTGTAGGAGCAGCTATTAAGCCTCCACCAATCCCGTCTAAGTAAAAGATAATTCCTCCTTGAAAAGTATCACCGATTGTAGGGTTCTGTCCAAAGCCAATCATCGGTAAGCACAGTAAAATGAGTAGTACTTTATTCATAATATAAAATTACACACGTTAAATTTGAGATTTTAAACGGCTTAAGCTTTGTTGTGCTATTCCAAGATAAGATGCTATATGTTGATTTGACGCTAATTCATTAACTTGTGGAAACTCAGCTAAAAATAGTTTATACCTTTCGGCCGCGGATAACCTCAATTGATTTAGCATTCGTGTGCTTAAAGTGGTTATGTGTCTTTCATAAATTATTCTTTGAAAAGATTCTAACTCATTATACTTAAAATAAAGTTTTTCGATCTTTGAAATATCAATTTCAATTATTACAGAATCTGTAACACATTCAACATAAAGAGATGACAATTTTTTGTTGTAAAGTGCTGCAAAGTCAGTGATCGCTGCATTATCAATAGCAAAATGCAAGGTATATTCCCTAGCTTTTTTATCTAAATAATAAGACCGAATACACCCTTCAATTACAAAAAATAATTTGTGTACATTTTGGTTTACCTTTAAAAGTATTTCTCCCTTTTTAACTTTTTTATAGGACAATATCTTTTCAAGATCTTTTTCAAGCTCTTTTGAAAATTTAGCGTCCTTGAATATATAGTCAAATGAACTTTTCATATCAATTTTTAATAATTCTAAATTACTTATTTATTAAGAGTAAGATATTAACATATGTTAATTAGCAACTTAAATAATAATGAGGCAATCGTTTTAAAGCCAATCAATACATCACTAAAATAAGCACTACTCTTACTGTCATGAAATTAGTCTCAAATTGATTAAAAAAAAGCTCGAAATAAGTATATGAAGTCCCACCAAATTAAAAACTCACTCATTTGAGTGAGTTTTTCTTTCATTAAATAATTATTCTTTTCTCAAAAGTCTTGTTATGAAAATGTAGTCGGGATGAGAGGATTCGAACCTCCGCTCTCGCGCCCCCCAGACGCGCACTTTAACCGGACTAAGCTACATCCCGAAATTAAAAGCAGATTATGACGATTATCAAATCAAATAAACGCCTAATTGTTTTAACTTTGCAAAAATAAAATTCCATTCATTCCCTACAATGAAAAACATTATTTTATCACTTAGCCTTTGTTTTGCAGTCATTCAACTATCTGCCCAACAAAAATATACCCTCAGCGGTTATGTCAAAGACAATGAAACTGGTGAGTATTTAATTGGTGCTACTGTTTATGTTAAAGAAAACCTGAAAGGGATTTCAACCAATCAATACGGTTTTTACTCACTAACCATTGAAGAGGGCGATTATACTGTTGACTACGCCTTCTTGGGTTTGAAAACCCAACAGAAAAAAGTCAATCTAAATAAAGATATTCGTATTAATGTAGCATTAGAAGCTAACGCCATTATTACTCAAGAAGTAATTATAGAATCTGAAGGTGCCGATAAAAATGTAGAATCCTCAAGTATGAGTCAGGTAAAAATTGATGTCAAAAACATCAAAAAGCTGCCTGCATTTATGGGTGAAGTGGATGTACTCAAAACCATTCAGCTTCTTCCAGGTGTACAGTCTTCAGGAGAGGGTAGTTCCGGCTTTTACGTTCGTGGTGGTGGTCCAGACCAAAACCTCATTTTGCTAGATGAGGCTACAGTATACAATGCCTCTCACCTATTTGGCTTTTTCTCGGTATTCAATGCCGATGCCATAAAAGACATTAACCTCATTAAGGGTGGTATGCCTGCTCAATACGGTGGTAGATTAGCGTCTGTGCTCGATATTTCAATGAAAGAAGGAAATAGCAAGAAATTTGAAGTAGATGGCGGATTAGGTCTTATATCCTCTAAGCTTACCCTACAAGGTCCTATTAAAAAAGACACCAGTTCTTTTATATTATCTGGGCGAAGAACATATATAGATATCTTGGTAAATCCTCTCATCAACGACACCTCAGCATTCAAAGGTACTGGCTACTACTTCTTTGACCTTACCTCTAAAGTCAATTATAGAATTTCTGATAAAGATAGGATCTTTTTGAGTGGATATTTTGGTAGAGATGTATTTAGCTTTAGAAATAAAGACAGAGGTTTTAAATTTGATATCCCTTGGGGAAATGCTACAGCTTCCATGCGTTGGAATCACCTATTTAACGACAGACTTTTCGTGAATACCTCGGTCATCTTCAGTGATTATCAATTCTCTTTTGGTGCTGAACAAAACGATTTTGAATTCAAACTAAATTCGAGCATTACCGATTGGAATACCAAAGTAGATTTTTCCTATCTACCCAACTACAAGCATAACATCAAATTTGGCGCACACTTTACCTATCACACCTTTGTACCTGGTAGCGTAACTGGACGTTCTGGTGAAGTAGTTTTTGAACCAGAATCTATATTCAAACAATACTCCAATGAAGGAGCTTTGTATGTTTCAGATGACATTGAGGTCAATGAAGAGTTAAAAATTCATGCTGGACTTCGCTACAGCAGTTTTCAGTTCGGTGGACCAATTACTATCAGAGATTACTTTAAAAACGAATTTTCTGGCGACACCACTAATCACCATAGACACATAGAGCCACGCTTATCATTGAGGTATAAAATCGACAAAAACAGCTCTTTCAAAGCATCCTACACCCAAAACTACCAGTACATACACTTAGCATCGCTTTCAAGTGTATCCTTACCAACAGATTTATGGGTGCCAAGTACAGACATCGTAAAACCACAGTATGGTCGTCAATTTGCAGTTGGTCTGTTCAAAAACTTTTTCGATAACAAATGGGAAACATCCATTGAGGCCTATCACAAAAAAATGGATAACCTCATAGAATACAAAGAAGGAGCTTTACCAGAAGATAATACCAATACCTCTTTAGTTAATTCTTTCACATTTGGAAATGGAGAGTCTAGAGGTTTAGAGTTTTTCATCAAAAGACGATTAGGTAAAACAACAGGTTGGTTAGGCTATACGATTTCGAAAACCACTCGACAATTTGATGAACTTAACAATGGTATTGAGTTTTCTGCTAAATACGATAGGACACACGACATCTCATTAACTGCAACGCATGAGTTAAACGATAAATGGGTGCTGTCTGCTGTCTTTGTATACGCCACTGGAAACACCCTCACTCCTGTTTTAGACAGATACGTACTTGACGGACGAATTTACAGTGAATATGGCGATAGAAACAGCTACAGAATGCCAGCCTACCACAGAATGGATATATCCGCGACTTACACTAAAAACAAGCCAAACAAAAGATTCAACTCATCGTGGAATTTCTCGATATACAATCTGTACAACCGAGCCAACCCCTATTTCATATATTTTGACGTAGAAGGCGACGGAAATTTAGCAGATGGCGATTTACAATCGAAAGCTCTGCAAGTTTCTCTTTTCCCAATTATACCATCAATAACGTGGAACTTTAATTTTTAAATCATGAGAACATTAATCCCATTATTACTGATTACACTAGGCTTAGTCTCTTGCGAAAAGTTTTTCGAATTTGAACAAGAAGTTGATTTTAGCCAAGGCAATACCTCTAAGAAAATTGTTGTTCAGGCAGTAATGCAACCAGGCTATCCAGCATATGCCCTTTTAACACAAAGTGAGCCATTTTTTGATCCTGTAACCGCTGAAACCATAAACTCAGTTTTTATAGATGATGCTAGCATAACAGTAAGAAGCGAAGATGGTGACGAAGTGTCTTTAGTAAGTATTCTTGAGCTAAACATTGCTGACTTCTCTCAAGACGAGGACTTAATCAATTTGTTTGATTCACTTCAAAATGCCTTACCTGGACTGTACATTCAGCCTTCCCCTCCATTCACTTTTGCTCAAGCAGATAAGTCCTATTCCTTAGAAATTATTCGAAATGAAGACACACTCACAGCTACAACAACCATCCCCAGTGAGCACCCTATGGATAGCGTTTGGTTTGTAGTAGACGAAAATGCTCCACGACCTAATCTTGGGAACTTTTGGTTTCATTACTCCGACCCCGATACACTAGGGAACACCATCATGATTGAACACAAAAGGCTCTTTCATACAAAAGAAACACAATGGGGAGAAAACCCAAAAAATGGAATTGAACCTTTTAGCGTATCGGTGAATAACATAGAAGACCCATTTTTTGTAAAAGCATTGTGGGGGTTTGTTAGGAACGATTTTGAAGGGCTAAACGGTACTTCTTTCGATACTTACTTGCAAAGAGGGACTTCCAACAATATACTGTTTAACACAAGCGATCACGACTTTGAGCAAGAAGAAAACGGTTACTTTAAGTCTGGTCAGAGTATACTATCACATGACAAAGACGTTTTTCCAGATACGGTCTTGTTACGCTTTAGTCAAATAGATTATGAATCGTATTTGTTTTGGCGTTCCGTTGACTACCAAAACAATAGTGGTGGCAACCCTTTTGCAGAACCCATTAACCTGCAATCCAACGTAAATAATGGTTACGGAATCTTCTATGGTCAATCTGCAATCTACTACAAAGTTATTGCCAAAGAAGACACAATTTATACTGAAAGATTTTACCCTTCATTGTTCGAAATATTTTAACTTTGCCAGAGATTTTAAAACCGATTAAAAAACACCTATTTATGTCAGAAGAATTAGAAAACATTGAAGTCTTAATTATTGGCTCTGGACCTGCCGGATACACTGCTGCTATTTATGCAGCACGAGCAGATTTAAACCCTGTTGTAATTCAAGGTTTGCAACCTGGCGGACAACTAACCACTACGACTGAAGTTGATAATTATCCTGGCTACCCAAATGGTGTTGACGGCACTAAAATGATGGAAGACTTCAAAGCCCAAGCAGAGCGTTTCGATACTGATACGCGTTGGGGTATGGTAACGAAGGTTGATTTTTCTGAGCGTCCTTTCAAAGTAGAGATAGATGGCACAAAAAATGTAATGGCAGAAACTGTTATAATATCAACTGGAGCCACTGCAAAATGGTTAGGTATTCCTGACGAAGAGCGATTAAATGGTTTTGGTGTTTCTGCCTGTGCCGTTTGCGATGGATTTTTCTACAAAGGTCAAGAAGTCGTTGTAGTGGGGGCTGGAGATACTGCTGCCGAGGAAGCTACTTATTTAGCTAAATTATGCACCAAGGTGACTATGCTCGTTCGTAGAGATGAAATGAGAGCTTCTAAAGCCATGCAAAAGCGTGTATTCAATACCGATAACATTACTGTTCTATTTAATCACGAAACAAAAAGCATCAATGGTGAGAAAGGAGTGGAAAGCGTAACCGCTTTTAATAACCAAACTCAAGAGGAAACAGTCATTCCTGCTACTGGATTTTTTGTAGCTATTGGACACAAACCAAATACGGATATTTTTAAAGGTCAATTAGAGATGGACGACAACGGTTATCTGATAGTAGAGCCAGGTACTTCAAAGACTCAAATTCCTGGTGTATTTGCTGCTGGTGATGTTGCTGACCACGTGTACCGTCAAGCGGTTACTTCTGCAGGTACTGGATGTATGGCTGCTTTGGATGCGGAACGTTTCCTTGCTGCTCAAGAATAAGTTAGTCCGTAATTATAAAATCTGAATTCCATAGCTTGAATTCGGCAACTTCGGGCTTACTAAAAGGTATATCCCAATACCCTTTATAGTGAATAAATGAAGGTATAAGCTGATCTTCGGCATAGTCCATTTCTGCATCTACAGTAACGTTCAAATCAATAAGCCAATAGTTGTACTGCATTACGTATTTTCTGTACACCACATTGAAGGTATTTCTATCAAAGTATGAGACTAACTCTCGAATAAGCACTTCTTCCTCTTCTTTCTCAGATAAATCCGTTTTCATTCGACACACAAACTCATAACAGTCTAAAGTGTCTTTATAAGTTTTCTGTGAAATAATATAGTCGTAATATTTTTGCATGGATACATCAAAAACAGCTAACTTTTCTTTCTTACTGCCAGATTTCTCTACCTCTACCGAACCTGGATTAAAGACAATAACTTTAGCATCTTTTTCATTTTTATCATTAGTACTTTCAGACTCACCCTCATCATCAGAAGAACTGTATTTGCTGACTGTGATAGTATCTTCTGGGAAAAAGATATAATCAAAAAACTCAGGCGTATAGTACTTATACTTTCCTCTTCTATTGTAAATTTTACCATCATTGTAAGCCGAATCAATCTTTACTACCAAACGATTGTTTGTGACTTCATAATGACCGTCTCTAGCTAAAAAACCGATGGATTTATTCTTAGCATTGAACACTTCCAGTTCGCTTTTATAAGTATGGGGGTAATACCTTAAGTTTTTAAACCCCTGATAGAATGAAGTGTCCGTCTTTACATAGTGTATAAATTCTTCCACACTAAAGCCAGAACTTACTGCTGACACCATCACAGAGTCTAACATCACCGACTTTACTATACTTTCTTGAGCAGAAAGCACAAAGCCATTAAACATAATAAGTAAACAAAAAATTCTCTTCATAAAACAAAAATAAAAAAAAGCTGCCCACAAGGGGCAGCGGGTAGTAATTCATAAGCCGGATTCTGTTCTCTTACGAGCTTCATCATTTATCTACGCTAAACATTACTGAATAGCTTGAGCTGCCTACCCCCCGAGATTGAACGAGCAGTCCCTGTTCTCGGTATACATGACATTGCACCGCATAGAGTTTACCTGGTTTCACTACAGCCAAACTGTACTTGCTTTCTGTTGCACTAGTCCTCACCTTTCGGTGGACGGATGTTATCCGCTATGCTGCTCTATGGTGTCCGGACTTTCCTCTTCCTTGCGAAAGCGATGAAGTCTATCACTACTTTGGCAAAAGTAAAAAATACTATCTTAGTACAATGAAAAAAGTAATTTATACTTCTGACGCACCTGAAGCAATAGGTCCTTACAGCCAAGCGATATTGTCCAATAACACTTTATACACCTCTGGACAGATTGCTATTGACCCTAAATCAGGAGAGCTAATTACTCATAATATATCTGATGAAACCCATCAAGTTATGAAAAACCTTAAGGCAGTTCTCTCTGCTGCCGAAATGGACTTTTCTCATGTGCTGAAATGCACCATTTTTTTAAAAGATATGAATCAATATGCTGAAATTAATACTGTATATGCCCAATATTTTGGTGAGAAACCACCAGCTAGAGAAGCCGTACAGGTCAGTGTACTACCAAAACACGTCAATATTGAAATTTCACTAATAGCCTCAAAAGAATGAAAAGAAGACAAGCCTTAAAATCGTTCATTAGTGCCTCCTTATTACCATTTATTCCTTTCAAAAATTTATTGGCTAAAGACGAATGCGTTACTACCGATGACATTTTAGGACCATACTTCATTGAAGGTGCTCCGAACATTAGCGTTATTGCTCCAGAAATTACAGATGTTAACCGCCTATTCATTACAGGTACTGTATATGCAAAAGATTGTGTAACACCAGTTCCTAATGCTCTGATAGATGTTTGGCAAGCCAATAATGAGGGTGCTTATGAGGATATAGACTATAGAGGAAAAATATATACCGATGAGGCAGGAAATTATGCTTTTGAAAGTATTCAGCCAGGAAAATATTTAAACGGTAGCTACTACCGTCCTAGCCATATCCATTTCAAGATACAATACCTCAATAACCCTGAACTAGTTACTCAATTGTATTTTGAGGGCGACACTACTCTTGATATTGATCCTTGGGCATCTGATCCTTCTGCAGTAGATAGGATTATTCCGCTTACTACAGACGATAACAACAATGCAAATGGTGTTTTTGATATTTACCTAAATGTTGATGTAGATACTGTTAACTTAAGTCAGTACGACAGAAACGATATTCCAAGCCGAATAGAATCTATATCACCAAACCCTGTTCGTGAGCAATTTGAAATTCGATTTTACAATAGCACAAATGCTCTAGTAACAGTAGATATTTGCGATGTAATGGGTAGAGAGACTAAGGTTTTATTTGAACAAAACTGCACCAAGAAACTACACCAGATTACACTCAACAAACCAGAGCTTAGAGCTGGTGTTTATGTATTACGATTATCTGTAAATGGTAGAAAGGTAGATGCTAAACGACTATTGTTGAAATAAATTAGTATTCCACCCTGAGGTGATGAATGCTCTGTAATTTCTTCTTAAACAATTTCTTAATTTTAGTAATAGATTTCAAGGTAATATCCGCATTAACGAATTGGTTTTGATCAATCTGATGATTGATAATGTTCTCTACAAGTTTATCAATATTCTCTACTGTAGGCGATTTTAAACTTCTAGCTGCAGCCTCTACAGAATCCGACATCATCAATACCGCTGTTTCTTTAGAAAATGGCTTTGGACCAGGATATCTAAACTTATCTTCAGACTCTAATTCATCTGGGAAACTACTAATATGTTGCTTATAAAAATAGCCCACCATAGTTGTACCATGATGTGTGCGGATGAAGTCTATCAGCTCATCAGGAAGATTATATTCTTTAGCTATTTCAATTCCATTTTTCACATGCTCAATGATAATTCGTGCACTTTCCTCAAAGCTCATATCATCGTGTGGATTGATACCTGAAATCTGATTTTCTATAAAAAACTGAGGGTTTTTCATCTTACCAATATCGTGGTATAAAGCACCAGCCCTCACGAGTAATGCATTGCCACCTATCTCGAGAATTCCTTCTTCAGCTAGGTTTGCCACTTGTATAGAATGTTGAAATGTTCCAGGAGCTTTCTGAGCCAATTTTCTAAGTAGTGGATTATTAGTGTCAGATAACTCTAAAAGAGAGACATCAGAAACGAGAGAAAATGTTTTCTCAAATGCAAAAATAAGTGGGTAAGCAAAAAGCGTTAATGCCCCATTACCAGCAAACCACACAAAATTCATCCATTCAATATTATCAATACTTCCCTCTTGGGTAAGAGCCATTGCAAAATACGTAAGGAAATAGACACCAATAATCTTAGCTGCCGACACAAAAAGCTGAGCACGCTTATACATCTGTAAAACCGATAAAATAGACACTATACCTGCCATGAGCTGCAAGTATATAAACTCAAAGCTGTTAGGTACTATAAAACCAATAATTATGATGGCTATGAGGTGAGTAAACAAAGCTAATCGAGTATCAAAAAATGACTTGATAATAATAGGCAATAAACAAAAAGGCATTAGAAATATCAGATTATTATTTGGTATTAATGATAAAGTCGCCATCAATACCATTATAATGATTAGAGTCAGAATAAAGGTCACCTTTTTATTATCTATAAACACCTCTGGTCTGAATTGCTTTAGGAATAAGAATAGAATCAGAAATGCAATTAATACCAGTAAAGACTGTCCTAAACTCAATAAGCGTTCTGAATTATCTTGCCAATTTTCACCTTCGTAACGTAGTCGGTAGGACTCTAATTTTTGAAAATTACTTTCCGTCACCAATTCTCCTTGAGAGATAATGACCTCTCCCCTTTGTACCATACCCAAGCCCTTAGAGATTTCGTTCAATTCACTATCTAGCATTTTATTGGTAGCGTCTTCATCATAAAAGACATTTTGCTTAAGCGATTGAAGAATCAAAGGAGCTAAAAACTCTTTTTCATTATCAGCCAAATTCGGTAACTCATAAGCTTTCTTTGAAGCCGATTCTATGGTGTAAAGCTTCCCAAGTCGTTTAACTTCACCTACATTTGAACGCATTACAATTATTTCAAAATCGTCTTCTTGATTTTCTATATCATCAATTAACTGAACAATCCCTTTTGAGTATAGGTTTTCAAGTACATTCAAACCATAGAAAGCTAGCTTTTCCTTTTTGGTTTTTCGTTGCTTCTTTTTATTTAGGTTAAAAAAGGTAAATCGAATATCTTTCTTGAGGTTCTTATCTATTGCCCATTTCTGCTCAAAATTGGAGATAAATTCTTCCGCTTTAATTTCATAAACAGACTCGTCAACCACAAAAGTAGGTTTCAGATTGTCTCTTACTTGCAATTGCTCGTTCGAGAGCTGCTCATTGGATTTGTAAACGGGGAAATCATAAGGAGCAATTAAATTCTCATGCATCCAAGGTTTTCCTTTCTGAAACTCATACTTAAATGATGCTCTGTTTGGAAACATCCATACAATCAGTACTGTCGCTAAAAGAAATAAAGCAACTTTTTGAATTTTGTAGTAGTTATTCCGAATATCAATAGGGAAGTTTAATCGCATATCGCCGACTAAAATACCAATAAATAACAAGTTTGCAAAGCCTCGATAAATAGGTCTTTTTACTTAACTTCGCGAGCAGTATCCAACTATAAAAAAAAGCAAAATGAAAGAAGTAGTAATCGTATCAGCCGTAAGAACACCAATGGGAAGTTTTGGAGGAGCATTTTCGAGTGTTTCTGCTACTCAACTTGGGAGTGTTGCTATTAAAGGAGCGGTTGAAAAAGCGGGGATTAACCCTAATGAAATAGATGAAGTTTACATGGGTAATGTCTTGCAAGCCAACCTAGGACAAGCCCCAGCCAGACAGGCTGCTATCGGTGCTGGACTAAATCAAGATGTACCCTGTACAACTATTAATAAAGTGTGTTCATCTGGAATGAAATCCATCATGTTAGCTGCACAAAGTATTATGTGTGGCGATAACGAAGTTGTAGTTGCAGGAGGTATGGAAAATATGTCTGCTGTACCACATTATTTCGCTAAAGGAAGAAACGGTCAGAAATTAGGCGACATGAAATTGGTAGACGGCTTAGTCAAAGACGGTCTAACCGATGTATACAACAAAGTACACATGGGGAATTGTGCCGAGCTTTGTGCTAAAGAAATGAATTTCAGTAGAGAGCAACAAGATGCCTTTGCCGTTGAGTCATACAATAGAAGTGCTAAAGCATGGGCAGAAGGAAAGTTCAGCGATGAAGTTGTACCTGTTGCCGTAGCACAAAGACGTGGTGATGACCTTATTATTTCAGAAGACGAAGAATACAAAAATGTAAAGATGGATAAGATTCCTAATCTACGTCCAGTATTTGACAAAGAAGGAACCGTTACAGCTGCCAATGCCTCAACCCTCAACGATGGTGCTGCTGCCTTAATTTTAATGAGTGCCGACAAGGCTAAAGCCTTAGGTTTACAGCCACTAGCGAAGATTAAAAGTTATGCCGACGCGGCCCATCAGCCAGAATGGTTTACAACAGCTCCTGCAAAGGCTTTGCCAATAGCATTAGAAAAAGCGAATATAAGTACTGGGGATGTGGATTTCTTCGAACTGAACGAAGCCTTTTCAGTAGTAGGCTTAGCCAATATTGAAAAGCTAGGGCTAGATGCTAGCAAGGTAAATGTTAATGGTGGCGCTGTTTCTCTCGGTCACCCGCTAGGATGTTCTGGAGCTAGAATTATCGTTACACTTTTGCATGTTCTCAAACAGAACCAAGCTAAGGTCGGCGCTGCCGGAATTTGCAACGGTGGTGGAGGTGCTTCAGCTATGGTAGTTGAATTATTTTAGTATCCTTCATTAATAAATTTAAAAGCTCACTTTAAAAGTGGGCTTTTTTTTTACTTTTGTTTTCGATGAAATACGGAATTTCTGAATTAGCTATCGTTCCTATTCGAGCAGAAGCATCGGATAAAGCCGAAATGGTAAACCAAATACTCTTCGGTGAACATTTCAAAGTACTTGACCAACGCATTAAATGGAGTAAAATTCGTTTGGCTCACGACAAGTATGAGGGATGGATATGCAATAAACAGTGGACGGAAATTGATAAAGAAAGCTACGAAAATTTAGAACGACAATCTCCTACTCTTACTACTGAACTTTTGGATATTGTGACTTGCGAATCTCATCAAACGATTGCCTTAGGAAGTTCCTTGCCGCACTACGAAAATGGCACATTTACAATCCAAGAAAACAGCTATACTCATGGTGGAGAAACCACTACGGGAAGTGAGGATAAAAATATGCTTGTAAACAACGCTATGCTTTACCTCAATACGCCATACTTATGGGGAGGACGTACACCATTTGGCATTGATTGTTCAGGATTTTCACAAATCGTTTACCGTTTACAAGGAAAGGAAATACCTAGAGATGCATACCAACAAGCTGAAATAGGAAGTACGCTTAGTTTTATTGAAGAGTCCGAACCAGGTGATTTAGCATTTTTCGATAATCACGAGGGAAAGATTATTCACGTGGGTATTATTTTAGAAAACAACTTCATCATCCACGCTTCAGGAAAAGTGCGTATCGACAGACTCGACCAACAGGGTATCTTCAATGCAGAAGAACGTAAACACACCCACAAACTTAGACTGATAAAAAGTATTCTCTAAATTCATGGGTGTGAAAAAGTGTGATTAGTACTGCTTTAGCACCTGAAATTCATCGTAATTCAATTTCCAATCTCCATCTGAATTCACCCATTTCTCTTGGTATATTTTACCTTCTCCTATATTCATTGACCAGTTAGAAGATAATAGTATTGAGTTAGGCGAAACATCACTAATTGTTAAATTATGATACGTCAAATTTGTTGCACCATCTGAAACTAATTTTTTCCAAAATGAAGTGATTTCGTCTTTTGAATGTAAAGACGCAAACGGTACAGCATTCATAGATGCATTAGAAACATAACCTTCTCCACAAGATGCTGCATCACCAGAATTAAAAGAAGTAGTCCAACTGATAGAAGCTGATAAAACAGCATCTAATCTTTCGTGACTAGCAATAGGATTAGCCTCATTTGTCATTGGTGATTCATACTGTAAAAGCACTTCAAAGTCATCATAAGATAATACCCACTTACCGTTTTCTTTCACCCATTTTTCTTGGTAAATAATTCCTTCCCCAATGTTCATACTCCAATTGGCAGATAACATTGCGGTTTGCTCATCAACCACTTCTACTGAAACATCAGTATACACTAAATTGTTTGCTCCTGAACCAATAAGTGACGTCCAAAATTCTAAAATTTCGTCTTTTGATTTTTTAACACCAAAAGGCATAGCTCTCATTACTGAATTTGATGTGTAAGCATTGGCACATTCTTCAGCATTTCCATTATTAAAATTTTCAATCCACTGTTTACTAGCAGAAAGAACTTCTAGAGCTACTTCTTGATGAGCCGTTGGGCTGTGAGAGGTGTAATTTTGAGTTTCTTTGGAATGGCACTCCTCTTTCTTAAGAGAGGTGCAAGATATTACCAATAAAGGTAATACAAGCATAATAATTTTTTTCATGATAGTATTTTAAGTTTAAAATTTGAAATACAAATTTAATAAAAACACAATAAGTAATGCTATCATTATGTTATAATAAAAAATCAAATAAGATGAAGAAATTGACCATTTTGGCTTATCTGGTTTTAGGAGGACTACTCTTCCAGGCAGCCAAATCCTTAACCACCAAAGATGCTTTTGCTAATAAAATAGCCTTTGCAACTGCGACGAATGAAAACCGTTCGTCCAATGACTTTACCTACGCCGCCGAGAAATCTCTTGAAGCCGTAGTACATATCAAATCCAAATTTATGGAGGATGAATACTACCGCTATTACCATCCCTTTTTTGGTAATGGCTACTACAATCAACCCAAAGAAAAAGTAGCCAGTGGCTCAGGCGTTATCATTTCTAAAGACGGCTATGTGGTGACTAACAAACATGTTATTAATGAAGCCGAAGAAATAGAGGTCGTTCTCAACGATAAGCGCAGCTATACCGCCCAACTTCTAGGAACTGACCACAATACCGACTTAGCTCTACTCAAAATTGAAGGTGAAGGCTTAAAGCATTTAAATTTTAGTAATTCTGATGACATTAAAGTTGGCGAATGGGTTTTGGCGGTGGGTAATCCGTTTAATCTTAATTCCACTGTTACGGCAGGAATCGTTAGTGCTAAAGCAAGAAGTATTAATATTTTGAACAGACGTAACGGCATAGAATCTTTTATACAAACCGATGCGGCGATTAATCCTGGTAATTCAGGTGGTGCCTTAGTGACAACCAATGGCGATTTGGTGGGTATCAATACCGCTATTCAATCCAACACAGGTTCGTATACCGGTTATGGATTTGCTATTCCTTTAAATATGGTTCAAAAGGTGGTTTCTGACCTTAAAAACTACGGTGAAGTACGTCGTGCATATATTGGCATAAACATTGCCGATATTAACCAAAACATGGCGGAAGAACTAAATCTTGAAGGAGTAGAAGGTGTACTCATTACCAATGTTTTACGTGAAGGTGCAGCCAAAAAAGCAGGAATTAAACGCTACGATGTGGTAGTGAGTATTAACGGCACTAAAGTAAATTCAGTAAGCCAACTTCACGAGCAAATTATACAGTTTAACCCTGGTGAAAAAATTGTATGCCAAATCAAAAGAAATGGCAAAATACAAGACATCAATATTGAGTTGGAGAGTTAAATTTAATCCCTAAACCCTTTCACACCCATATTAACGAGTGTGAATGCCATCACATCTGCGGATTGCTCAATCAGTTTAGAAACAGGCGTACCGGCACCGTGTCCAGAGTTGGTTTCTATACGAATCAATACAGGATTATCTCCTTGGTGTTTGTCTTGTAGCTCGGCAATAAACTTAAAAGAATGAGCCGGCACTACCCTATCGTCGTGGTCAGCTGTAGTCACCAATGTAGCAGGGTAAGAAACGCCCTCTTTTACATTATGAACGGGTGAATAGCCTTTCAAATACTCAAACATTTCTTTGGAGTCATCAGAAGTGCCGTAGTCATAAGCCCATCCGGCACCTGCCGTAAAGGTATGGTAACGAAGCATATCCAACACGCCTACTACAGGTAAAGCTACTTTTACTAAATCAGGGCGTTGAGTCATGGTAGCACCAACCAACAGCCCCCCGTTTGAGCGACCATCAATGGCTAAAAAGTCTTTTGACGTAATATTTTCAGCCATTAGGTATTCTGCTGCTGCAATAAAATCGTCAAATACGTTTTGTTTTTTCATCTGAGTACCGGCATCGTGCCAAGCCTTTCCATACTCGCCACCCCCTCTAAGGTTTGCTACGGCATACACACCGCCTTGCTCCATCCATACGGCTCTGCTGATACTAAAAGAAGGCGTTAAACTCACATTAAAGCCGCCGTATCCGTAAAGTATAGTGGGGTTATTACCATCATAATTAAGTCCTTTTTTGTGCGTAATAATCATAGGCACTTGAGTTCCATCCTTTGAAGTGTAGAACAATTGCTTGGATTCAAAATCAGAAGATTTGAAATCAATAGTCGGCTCCCAATACAATTCTGACTCTCGGCTATCAGCATTGAATTTATAAATAACCCCAGGACTGTGATAATTGGTGAAACGGTAATACAATTCTTTTTCCTCTTTTTTAGAAGAAAAACCACCACTACTACCTACGCCTGGCAATTGGATTTCGCCCAAACTGTTGCCGTCCGCATCAAACTGATATACTTTAGAAATGGCATCAATCATATAATTGGCAAAGAAATATCCCCCTCCAAAACTTGGACTCAAGACATGTTCTGTTTCAGCAATAAACTCTTGCCAATACGCTTCTTGTGGCTGCTGAAAAGAAGCTGTTACTACCTTTTTATTAGGAGCGTTTCTGTTCGTTACGATATAGAGTAAATCGCCCTCATTATGTAAAATATAATTATCACTAGAGTAATCATCTACAATAGTTACAATGGGTGAATTTTCTTGACTTAAATCTTTAATCATTAGCTTATTTCCACTAGTTGAAGTGGATGCCGAAATGATTAAAAAACGACCATCGTCAGTTACTCCACCACCTACGTAACGGTGTTTTTCTGAGGGCAAATCTCCAAAAATAACCTTATCCTCTTGTTGCGGAGTTTCCAATTGGTGATAGTACAATTTGTGCTGATCCGTCATAGCCGATAATTCACTGCCATTTGGTTTGTCATAGCTGGAATAATAAAAGCCTTCATTGCCTTTCCAACTCACACCACTAAACTTAATATCGATTAAAGTATCTTCTATGGCTTCTTTGCTAATAGCATCAATAACAATGACTTTTCGCCAATCACTACCACCTTCAGAAATAGAATAAGCTGCTAAACTACCATCATCGGAAAAACTGAGTGAAGTCAAAGAAACAGTACCGTCTTCTGAAAATGTATTGGGATCTAAAAACAATTCTGTATTACCGTCTTTTTCTCTAAAGATAACATACTGATTTTGTAAACCATCATTTTTATAAAAATAGGTATAGTCTCCCCTTTTAAATGGTGCTGACAATTTTTCGTAATTCCATACTTTTTCAAGCCTATTTTTAAGTTGCTCTCTCAAAGGTATTTGATTAAGAAAACCAAAAGTTACCTCGTTTTGCTCCTCTACCCATTGGGCAGTTTCATCACTCCTGTCGTCTTCCAACCATCGGTAATTATCAACGACCTCAACACCAAAGTAGGTATCGATTACTTCCTTTTTTTCTGTTATAGGGTATCCCACTGAAGGTATTTTAGATTGACAAGAAATGACAAGTAGTAAAAGGGGTAAAAAATAAGTAGTTTTCATATGTAATAAGTTTAATCACAAATATAAAAATTATAAAGTTGGTTTATTAGTGTCTTTTTTTCAAAAACTCAATGAGTTGTTTTACTGCTAGTCCCCTATGGCTAATTTCATTTTTTCTCTGAACAGACATCTGGGCAAAACTTTCTTCAAAACCATCTGGTAAAAATATAGGGTCATAGCCAAAGCCTTTATCGCCCCAATTCTCTGGAATAATCTGACCGTCTACTTGACCTTCAAATTGAAATTCCTTTCCATCAATTACAAGTGAAATAATAGTCCTAAAACAAGCGTCTCGTTTATCTTCTCCTTGCATTTCAGTAAGTACTTTTTGCATGTTATCCTCAGCCACACAGTCCTCTCCAGCATAACGTGCTGAATACACTCCTGGCCGACCGTCTAAGGCCTCTATTTCTAAGCCCGTATCATCAGCAAAGCAATTATAACCGTAATTATCGTAAACGAAATAAGCTTTTTGGGAAGCATTATCTTCAAGGTTATCTGAAGTTTCGGGCAATTCCTCATTGCAATTGATATCTTTCAAACTCAATATTTCTATACTAGAAGGTACTAGCATTCGAATTTCAGCTAATTTATTTGGGTTGTTGGTGGCAAATACTAGTTTCATTAGTCGTGGTGATAGGGTTCGTTATTTAAAATACTAAAGGCACGGTAGAGTTGTTCAGCGAAAAATGGGCGTACCATCTGATGTGAAAAGGTCATTTTTGATAGGCTTATCTTCGAAGATGCTTTGGAATATAGTGCCTCACTAAAGCCATAAGGCCCACCTATAACAAAGACTAATCGCTTAATACCTGAGTTCATTTTTTGTTGTAAAAACTGAGCAAATTTTCTAGATGAAAAATCCTTTCCATTTTCGTCAAGCAGTATAAGTTGGTCGGTATTTTGAAGTTGCTTAAATATAAGTTCGCCTTCTTGCTCTTTTTGCTGACTTACAGAAAGATTTTTCCTGTTTTTAAGGTCAGGAATGGTTTGAAAATCAACAGCAATATAGTGCTTCAATCGTTTGGAATATTTGTCTATTCCTTCTTGAATCCAGCTCTCATCTGTCTTACCAATTGCTAATACTACAATTTTCACCGAAAAAGTTTTGTAATTTTACCACAATATTAGTCATTTTGCTTGATAGAAAATAAACCCATGCGAGAAGAATTAAATACATTCATCGAATTTGCCCTTAAAGAAGATATTAGAGACGGTGACCACACCTCTTTGGCTTGCATCCCTTCCACTGCCATTGGCAAAGCTCAACTTCTAATAAAAGATAATGGTATTCTTGCCGGAATGGAAGTGGCTGAGGCTATTTTCAAAAAAGTAAATCCAGAAATACAGTTTTTTCCGCTGATGAAAGATGGTGAAAAAATGGCTATTGGTGATGTGGCTTTTATTGTTGAAGGACCTTCGGGCTCACTACTCACCGCTGAACGCTTAGTACTTAATTGCATGCAACGCATGAGTGGTATTGCTACCAAAACATATCAAATTGTAAAACTTCTAGAAGGAACAAAGGCTCAAGTACTGGATACGCGTAAAACAACCCCTGGCATTCGATTATTAGAAAAATGGGCGGTAAAAATTGGTGGCGGCACCAACCATCGCTTTGGACTTTACGATATGATGATGATAAAAGATAATCATATTGACTTTGCAGGAAGTATTGAAGCGGCTATTGAAAAAGCCATAAGCTACCAAAAGAAAAAAGGATTAGATATTCCAATTGAGGTAGAAGCTAGAAACTTGGATGAAGTTGAAGAAATCATGAAGGTAGGTAAAGTTCAACGCATTATGCTCGATAATTTTAGCTATGCGGATACTCGGACTGCCGTTGAGCGTATCGGCGATAGTTTTGAAACAGAAGCATCTGGAGGCATAACAGAGGAGACCATTAGAGAGCATGCTCTTTGTGGTGTAAATTATATTTCGGTGGGTGCTTTAACCCATTCTGTTAATAGCTTAGATTTGAGTTTAAAAGCCCTGTAAGATGAGTCTAAAACAAAAACTTTCATTTCTTATTGACTGGAGCAAGCATGTTGTTTTACCTGGATTCAGAGGAATGAATTTGTTTGATGTGGCTAGTTTTTTTATGAAAGGTTTAGAGAAAGGTGCTATAATGACTAGAGCATCCTCCATTGCTTTCAATTTTTTCCTTGCCCTATTTCCAGCCCTTATCTTCTTTTTTACGCTTATACCCTACATTCCTATTGATAATTTTCAAGAAATACTTTTGCAACTCTTGGGAGAGGTACTACCTCCTTCTACCAACGAAAGTGCTTTTAGTACACTTAACGACATCATCAATCATCCTAGAGGTGGTTTACTGTCTTTTGGTTTTGTGATGGCTCTTTATTTTTCTACTAATAGTATCAACTCCTTGATGGAGGCTTTTAATAGCTCTTACCACATTTCTGAAATTAGAGGCATGTGGAAACAACGGCTAATTGCTCTTGGTCTTACACTAACTCTTTCATTAATGCTAATCCTTGCTATTGCTATTATCGTTTTTACACAAGTATCAAGTGCCTACTTTGTTGACTTAGGGATATTAAAAGAAAGCTCTATTACACTCATTAAGATAGGAAAATGGATAACTCTCTTAACCTTCTTATTCTTCGGCTTATCCTTATTATTTCAATTTGGCCCATCCAAAAAAACCTATTGGAGTTTCTTTTCACCAGGAGCTATTTTAGCTACGCTATTTATTGTACTGACTTCAATAGGGTTTGGTTACTATATTGACCAGTTTGGTCAATACAATAAGCTTTATGGCTCAATTGGTACACTAATAGTAATTCTATTATGGATGTATTTTAACGCAATCGTAATGCTAATTGGCTTCGAGCTTAATGCCAGTATTTTTAGTGCTAAGGAGCACAAACTGTCATCGTCGTTTATCGATTTTTTCCAAAAAAAGTAATAAACCAATAAGAAGACCAATTGCCACCACTCCCATCATTATTTTAGCAAATAACATGTTTAAAAGCTTACAGTTTTATCGCAATCACGTATCAATTCGTATAAGTCTTTCATAGTGGAAAGAGGACACAGCTCAGTACCTTCTTTATCTCTCAAATTGAGGCAAGTACCACATGCTAAAATCTGTCCACCGCCATCTAATAAAGACTGAGCTAAGTCAAGAACAGGAAATTTGTCAGAATGTAAATCGCCATACTCTACCCCACTCGCTAAAAGAAAAAGACGAACATCGTCTTTTTCTTTTAATGAGAAGTTTGCTAGACGAAACGCATTGAATACGACTTCCGCGTCTGTGCTATAAATTACTATACCTAATTTCATTAGTTAATTTTTAATCGTATTCCTGTATAAATCAAACGCCCCATAACTGGCGCCCAAATAATGGAAGCATCGAAGTTACTACCAAAGGGATCATCGCTTCCTAATATAGGATTGTCTTGTTTATAATTCAATAGGTTTTCTCCTCCTAAGTAAACATCAAAGGTCTTGAAACGTTTCGTCACCTGGCTGTTTAAAACAAAAAATGGGTCTGATTGGGTTTTTCCATCAGCTATTAAAGGATGATAAGGTATTCGACTTGAACCTATATAATTCCATGTAGCATCAAACAACCATTTGTTGATATGGTCGGTAGAATAGGCAAAATTAACTAACGCTCTATTTTCAGGAACGAGCGGCATTATCTTTTTTTCGCCATCAAAAGTGGAATACACTTGATTGATTTTATAGGCTAGTTTCATATCAAAACGTTCAAATAACTCATAGTTAAAATCAAACTGAATACTGTTAGAATATGATTCACCATCCAAGTTGTAAAATCTTAGTTTTGTAGGGTCTTCTATATCTATCACTACTTGATTCTCGAACTGTGTTCTATAAGCATCTGCATTGAATGTCGCTTCTCTATCAAAAATCTTAAAACAATGCGTAGCATTAACTCCATAATTCCATGCTAACTCTACACCTAAACTATCTTCTATATCAAATACTCTTGAAGATGCAAAATATGATGTATTTTCAGCTATTGGATTAGCTATACGCATAGCTTTACCAGCAGAAAGTCTAAGAACGGTTGCCTCACTTGGGTTGTACTTCAAATTCAATCTAGGTAAATATTCAAAACCGTGAGTATTGTGATAATCTCCTCTCATACCTGCCACTAATACAAAGTTATTTTCTGGAGATGTGTAGCTATATTCACCAAAAACGCCTGAGGTCAAATCAGTTCGGTCAAAATTACTAGACTCATAATTTTCAGTATACCTATCAGCATAGTAGCTGAGTCCATATTTCAATATATGATGATTGTGTCTTAGATAAGTTTGAGCAATTAAATTTAAATAAGCGCTTTCCTGTAAAGCATTATAATCTGTTAGTCCAAACTTGATGGTTTGATCATGCCTTCTAAAGGCTGTCTGAAGACCTACACTTTTACCTGGATTATCTGGCATTTTCAAACCTGTTTTCGTGCTAAATTCTAATAAGGTATTATCTAAAATAACCTTATATGGATTGGTAAAGGTGCGTATTTGCCCCCCTACACGTTCATCTACTAAAACACGACCTACTAAATTTACTTCGTAGCTTTCCGTTTCTCGAAGCCAACGATTAAGAACATTTAATGATTTAATGTGCGGCATATCTAAGAAACCATTTTTATCGTGATCAACATCTTTAGAGTGGTAATTTATACTCGTAAATAAATTAGTCGTCCATTTTCCTGTTTTCTTAGCGAATTGAAGGTTGTTTTCAAACTTACTTTCCGTATTGGTATAGAAATTCCAATAGATTTTATCGGCATTTTCAGGTTTAAAATATTCCAGATTGATTTGCCCAACAAAAGACTCAAAACCATTAATAACTGAGCCTGCTCCTTTTATAACTTGAATAGACTCAATCCATGTGCCGGGCACAAATGTAAGTCCATACGAGGAAGATAGACCTCTAATAAGAGGCACATTTTCTTGTGTGATTTGTGTGTAAACACCATCTAAACCAAGCATTTGTATTTGCTTAGCTCCAGAAACTGCATCTGAAAAAGTAACATCAACGGTGGCATTGGTTTCAAAGCTTTCAGATAAATTACAACAAGCTGCTTTTTGTAATTCCTTAGAAGAAATCTTTTGTACTTGTAGAGGATTCACCATTGACAACTCTGTTGTACTTACTTTTGCTTCAACCGTTACTTCTTTTAACTCTGCCGATTCGCTTAGAGTAATATTCAAAAAGGTTTCATCTTTTACGTCAACACTTTTAGGCTGAAATCCGATGTAAGTGATTTTTAATTTTACTGGAAGCTTCGTTGTTAAATCTAGGTGAAATTTACCATCCAATCCTGTTGTTGCACCCTGAGTGGTATTTTCAACAACAACATTAGCACCTATTAAAGTGTTGCCACTTTCATCTACTACTTTTCCCATTATGTGAGCCTGTGCAAAGGTCATTAATGCACTTAATTGCAAGGCAATTGCTAATATATATTTCATTTTAATTTTGTTTAACTGTTTGTACTTAGTCCTTAATTGTTAAGTGTTAAGAAGACGGTTAAATCAAATGCGAAAAACTTGGAATAAAGAAAGTTGTTGAGAATAGGGTTTGGGTGGTGGTAACTCAAGACTTTTAATTGAAAAAGTTGAGTTTCCACTTAAATTTTTAATACAACTCAGTTCTGTAGAATAAGCTTCTACAAAAGAGGGAGTTGGAACCGGCACACTTAGTGGTATATCAAATGAAAACGCGACTAGCTCTACTTCTAAAAAGCAACAGCAGCAAGAGGCTAATAAATTACAATCGCAAGTTTTAAGAGATTCGGTTAGTAAAGGTCCTTCTTCAGTACTACAACACATTACAGCTTCTTCACAAAACACCTCTTGTGTTTCATCTATTTGCTCAGAAGCAACCGGAGGATTATGAATATGATTGAGAACAACAGGTATGCCTATACTACTGATAAGCACTAGAAGGCAAATCACTATATTAAGGGCTTTTGTTACTCTATTCATATTGTAAATTTACAAAAATTATTTTTCAAATGAAACCAAGGTCTTTTCAATGATGCCTACACATTCTAATAATTCTTCTTTTGTAATTACTAAAGGTGGCGCAAATCGAATAATATTTCCGTGCGTTGGCTTAGCTAAAAGTCCATTATCTCTGAGCGCCATACACATATCCCAAGCGGTTGAACTATCTTCCGAATCATTAATGACAATAGCATTTAAAAGACCCTTACCTCTGATTAAATTAACGATATTCAGATGTCCTAAACGTTGATTTAGCTCATCTCTAAATAATTGACCAAGAACTTCTGCATTGTGTGCCAACTTCTCGTCAACTACCACCTCCAAAGCAGCTTGAGCTACTTTACATGCCAATGGGTTACCACCAAAAGTGGAACCATGTTCACCAGGCTTAATACACAACATGATTTCATCATCTGCTAAGACGGCAGAAACGGGCAGTACACCTCCAGAAAGAGCTTTTCCCAAAATTAAAATATCAGGACGAGCATCTTCAAAATCACATGCTAACATTTTACCTGTTCGAGCTATACCCGTTTGTACTTCATCAGCAATGAATAAAACGTTGTACTTGGTACATAAAGCTCTTACTCCAGCCAAATATCCTTTGTCAGGAACAACTACTCCAGCTTCACCTTGAATAGGTTCTACCATAAAAGCACATACATTAGGGTCTCTCAATTCGGTTTCTAAAGCCTCTAAATTATTGTAAGGGATTAAATCATAACCTGGCATATAAGGACCGAAACCTTCGTAAGAAGTTGGGTCATCAGAACTTGAAATAGCCGCTAATGTACGCCCCCAAAAATTACCTTTAGCAAATATTATTCTAGCCTTATTGTCAGCAATGCCTTTTTTCATGTACCCCCACTTTCGAGCTAATTTATTTGCAGTTTCACCACCTTCAACTCCAGTATTCATTGGCAGTACTTTGTCGTATCCAAACAAATCTGTAATGAACTTTTCGTACTTACCTAGTATATCGTTATGGAAAGCTCTTGATGTCAACGTTAAGGTTGTTGCTTGATCGGTAAGTGCCTTGATAATTTTAGGATGACAATGTCCTTGGTTCACTGCGGAATAGGCTGACAAAAAATCAAAATATTGTTTACCCTCAACATCCCAAACATGAACGCCCTCTCCTTTTGAAAGCACTACAGGCAGTGGGTGATAGTTATGGGCACCGTATTTTTCTTCTATTTCTATCAATTCTTGTGAAGTGTACATATCTTAAATTTTGAGCTACAAATTTAAAAAAATGTATTTGGTTGCAGAATAAATCACTGTTTTAATATTCTATATTTGTTCCATGGGAAGAAAAAAGAAAAAGATACTCTTAGAAAATGTACTTGTTGCTGACGCAGGAGCTAAAGGTAAATCCATAAGCCGACTAGAAAATGGACTAGTCCTTTTTGTGGAAGGTGCTGTACCTGGCGATGTATGTGATGTACTAGTACATAAAAAACGAAGATCTTTTTTGGAAGGAAAACCCGTTAAGTTCCATTCGTATTCAGAAAAAAGAAGAGAGCCAAAATGTGAACACTTCGGACTTTGTGGTGGTTGCAAATGGCAATTTATGGACTACGAACACCAAGTAGATTACAAACAAAAAGAAGTTGTTGATGCGCTCAGTAGAATTGGTGGCATTGAATTACCTGAAGTTTCTCCGATTTTAAAATGCGAAAATGAGTTTCGCTACCGCAACAAAATGGATTTTGCATTTACCAATAGACGTTGGATAACCGAGGAAGAAAGTGCTGAAGGAAAAGAAATAACTGACCGTAATGGTGCAGGCTTTAGAGTAGCAGGCTTTTGGGATAAAGTCATAAACCTCAACGAATGCCATTTACAAGCAGAACCCTCTAATGCTATTCGTAAGGCCGCTAGGGATTATGCTATCGCTCACGAATTAGATTTTTTTGATATTGCTGACAAAGAAGGTTTTCTAAGAGCCTTAACCCTAAGGATGAGTAGTACAGGTGAAATAATGGTGCTTTTTCAGTTTTTCTATGAAGACAAAGAGAAAAGAGAAGGTCTTTTAGAGCATATGCACCAACAATTTCCTGAAATCACATCTTTACTTTATACCATTAACGATAAAGGCAATGAAAGTATATTTGACTTAAACATTATCACCTATTTTGGAGAGGATTGCATCTATGAAGAAATGGAGGGTTTAAAATTCAAGATTGGTCCTAAATCCTTTTATCAAACCAATTCCAAACAAGCATATGAACTCTATAAGGTGGCTAGAGATTTTGCTGACATTCAAAAAGACGATATCGTTTACGACTTATACACTGGAACAGGAACTATTGCACAATTTGTCTCCAAAAATGCTATGAAAGTAATCGGTGTAGAATCTGTCCCAGAAGCTATAGAGGCAGCTAAGGAGAATGCAAAAAATAATCAGATTGACAATTGCAAGTTTTACGTTGGCGATATGAAAGAGGTATTTACCGAAGATTTTATTCGTAAAAATGGCCGACCTGATGTCGTTATAACAGACCCCCCTAGAGACGGAATGCATAAAAAGGTAATTGGTCAACTCTTAGACGTAGGAGCTAAAAAAATTGTGTACGTCAGCTGTAATCCTGCTACACAAGCTCGTGATTTAGCACTTATGACTGAACACTATATAGTAACTAAAGTTCAACCTGTAGATATGTTTCCTCAAACCTATCACGTTGAAAACGTTGTGCTTTTAGAAAAGAAATAAATGTTAGATAAAGAGTTTTGGGATAACCGTTACAAATCTGAACAAACTGGCTGGGATATTGGCTATCCGTCCACTCCACTCAAAGAATTTATTGATGATTTAGAGAATAACGATTTGCACATTTTAATTCCTGGATGTGGAAGAGCTTATGAAGCTGAATACTTACACAATAAAGGTTTTAAAAATGTCAGTGTTATTGATTTATCTCCAACCGCACTAAGCGAGTTTTCTCAGCGTTTGCCTTCCTTTTCTAAAAAGAACCTTATAAACGCTAACTTCTTCAATCACAAAGGAAAGTATGACATCATTTTAGAACAAACCTTCTTTTGTGCAATTGATAGAAACCTTAGAGAAAATTATGTAAGACATTCTTATGAATTACTTAATGACAGTGGAAAAATTGTAGGTCTACTTTTTAATGAAGAATTTGGCAATGAACACCCACCTTTTGGAGGTTCTAAAGCGGAATATTTGAATTTATTTTCTGATTTATTTGATATTGAAATCATAGAAACAGCTAAAAACTCCATAGAACAAAGGAAAGGAAGAGAATTATTTATCTCATTTAAAAAGAAGAAGTTGTAAATTAGCAGTATGGGAACAAAAACACTTGTGCTTGACGCTCAACAAATGGAACAAAAGATTTGCCGAATGGCTTGGGAGATTTTTGAGAAAAATCATCTCGAGAAAGAAATTGTAATTGCTGGCATTAGCCCTCAAGGAGCCTTACTATCTCAACGCCTTGCCGAACACCTAAGTAAAATTTCAGAAATTCTAGTTGAAGTCATTGTTATTGAACTAAACAAAGACAACCCTTTGTCTGAGCCTGTTCAAGTAAGTGCACACAGCAAT
>Ga0233432_10000969_pt1 | contig 27672 bp, 6 predicted proteins | sample SI_122_August201_6_FD_179870 | JGI IMG/M metagenome (GOLD analysis project Ga0233432, IMG submission 179870) | Seawater microbial communities from Saanich Inlet, British Columbia, Canada - SI_122_August2016_10_MG | ecosystem: Environmental > Aquatic > Marine > Inlet | place: Canada: British... | reverse complement strand
AAATGGGGGCAACTTCGGGGAAGCATTGAACAGTTGGAGCTAGCGGTGGCGGATGAAGGGGAACTTGCGGATGAACTTCAAACAACGGACACCCCAAAGACGCAAGCGCATGAACTAGATGGAATGGGTGTGGATGGAATGCTTATGCAACGTTTAGGTGAGCTTTTGCATCTATGCCAGCAGCAATTAGACCCTGAATCGCTACAGGTTCTCGAGGGCTGGGATAGTTGGTTTGCTGAGCATGCTCCGATTCAACTCCAAATTCAAGGTGAATGGGTGGGCGAAACAAGGGAAAATGAACGGTATAGGACGTCTTTGAGTGGGCTCCTGATCCCGCGCGTGGCCCTGCCTAAAACTACTGATCCAGCTGAGCGACTTCGGTTTGCCTTTAAAGAGAACATTCCAGGCTATTTTCCTTACACAGCGGGGGTATTTCCTTTGAAAAGAGAGGGGGAGGATCCGACGCGGATGTTTGCGGGGGAAGGAACGCCGGAGCGCACCAATAAACGCTTTCATTATTTGAGCGCTGATATGGCAGCTAGTAGGCTTTCTACGGCTTTTGATTCGGTTACTTTATATGGTGAGGACCCTGATTTTCGGCCAGATATTTTTGGAAAAATTGGTAATTCTGGAGTGAATATCTGTACGCTGGACGATATGAAAAAGCTGTATGCTGGATTTGAGCTGATCTCTCGAACTACCTCCGTTTCGATGACCATTAATGGACCTGCTCCGATCATATTGGCTATGTTTATGAATACGGCGATTGATCAACAGGTGGAACGTTATTTGAAAGCCAAGGGTGAGTGGGAGCAGGCTCTGCAAACGGTGAAGGCTACTTTTGAACAGACCGGGTTGCAGGCTCCTAAATATGCAGGATCTCTGCCGTTGGGTAGTGACGGCTTTGGCCTAGGTACGTTGGGTGTTTCGGGGGATAGTTTGGTGGCGCTCGAGGTGTATGAACGAATCAAGCGTGAGACATTACAGGTGGTGCGTGGGACGGTGCAAGCGGATATTTTGAAGGAGGATCAAGCACAGAATACCTGTATTTTTTCCACGGAGTTTGCTCTGAAGATGATGGGGGATGTGCAGGCGTATTTTACCGAGTACAATGTTCGAAACTATTATTCGGTGTCTATTTCTGGGTATCATATCGCGGAGGCAGGAGCGAATCCCATTACCCAGGCGGCCTTTACTCTAGCTAATGGCTTTACTTATGTTGAGTATTATCTGGCAAGAGGGCTCAATATTGATGATTTTGCTCATAATTTATCTTTCTTTTTTAGTAATGGTTTAGATCCGGAATATGCGGTGATTGGTCGGGTTGCTCGGCGTATATGGGCCATTGCCATGAAGCAGAAATATGGAGCAAACGATCGCTCTCAAAAACTAAAGTATCATATTCAAACCAGTGGCCGGTCACTGCATGCCAAAGAAATTCAGTTTAACGATATTCGGACGACTTTACAGGCTTTGTTAGCAGTCTATGACAATTGTAATTCGCTCCATACGAATGCTTATGATGAGGCTATAACCACGCCTACCGAAGAATCTGTTCGACGGGCGCTTGCGATACAGATGATCATTAACAAAGAATTGGGCACGGCTAAAAATGAAAACCCAAATCAAGGGTCTTATTTTATTCAGGAGCTTACCGATTTGGTGGAGGAAGCTATCTTGCAGGAATTCGATCGTTTAACCGATCGAGGTGGAGTGCTTGGAGCTATGGAGAGTATGTATCAACGCGGGAAAATTCAGGATGAGAGCTTGCATTATGAAACCAAGAAGCATTCAGGAGAACTTCCCATTGTTGGGGTTAATATGTTTATGAGTGATCATGAGGCGCAGGAGGCTGGGACTACCGAACTTATTCGGTCTACCGAAGAAGAAAAACAGCAACAGATAGCGCAGTTGGCTTTGTTTTTTGAGAGAAATAAGCAAAGCTCGACCGAAGCACTGTTGCAGTTAAAGGATGTGGCCCGCACAAATGGTAATATTTTTTCCGAGTTAATGGAGACAGTAAAGGTGGCTAGTTTGGGCCAGATTTCACGAGCTTTATATGAGGTGGGAGGTCAGTACCGCCGAAATATGTAGGTGGGTGGTAGTGTCAAAATAGATGTCATAAAAAAACCTGACAGTCTTTTGACCGCCAGGTTGTTTCTCATGACCACAATTACTTGGATTATTCTTCTATCGGTACTCCTAATGTTCCAACTCTCGGCGACCAATGGGAATGCATTATTTTCCATCCCATACTTGTTTTTACCCAAGTTTGAGAAGCTCTTGTTGCATAGGGTACATTTTGTTCTCCACCTACGAAACTAATACTACCGTCGGTATTGAATACAACTACCGCTGTAGTCTGATCCGCAGAGTACGAGACGGAATGATTTGACATAACGAATTCGTCAAAGTCCCAACCATCTCCAGAATTTTCAATATTATCTTGAGTTTGGATTATGAGATAGGTTCCATTTGAGTTGAAAACAGTTGTTTCAAAATCTGTACTCATGAAAGCATTTGCGCCCTCAAAATCATTACTGATATAGGCAAGTTGAAAATTTTGAGAGTGTTCAATCAGAGTTTGGCTAAGCGTGTCTTCGTCCAAAAGTGTATTTTCGGTATTTGACACACAGCCTAGGTATAGAAAAACTGAGATTAGGAATAAGTATTTCATTTGTTTTTTTTTGGTTAGTAAAGATTGAAACAACAAAAATGCTGTTGAATCTTGTGTAACATTTGTTACAAATGTACGGTTTAAAGAATATCACCGCCCGTCACAACTCGCCCTAGCGTCAATGTCTGGTGTTAAGCTTATGTTGGCTATGCCAATATCTGTCATAGTTTCAGATTTGATTACAAAAGCTGAGCTTATAGCTGACATGTCAACTCCTAGGTTATCAAAACAACTAAGGCTTACGCTGAATTCATACCAATCTGAATCTAGCTCAACAGGCAAGGTGGCATCACAGCTGGCATTCTCGTCGCATTGACCAACTTGAATGGTAGTCCTACCATTAAAGGACTTGGCACTAAAGCTTAGTTCCATGGCTCCATTTGATTCTCTGGCCAAACTTGTTGACGAAGCCGTCGATATTCGAACGTAATCTCCATTGGTTTGGGTCCAATTGATACGCAGGGCATCCTCTTGGGCTTGATAGTCTGTTTTGCTTACGATAAGACCTCCAACTGAGGTCGGATAGCTGGCAATTTGTTTATCGAGTTCACCTGAATCTAGCCATAAACTCCAGGGTGCGACTGCTGCCCCTTTGGTAAAGAATTCCCCAGTGGAAGCAACGGCAGTATTTTCTAGACCCGAAATTTCGGGTAAGGTTGGAAGTTGTTCTTGACTGGTGTAAGTAAGGCCATATCCTAGTTCAAATAAGGTTTCTGAGTCTTCAGTTACTACGGCAGACACAGGCCAACTGAATGATAAAGAGCCAGTGAAGTCATAGGTTGGATCTGCCTGGAACAATAGATCGGCTACACCACCACCTTCGCTACCTGGCAACCAAGCCGCCACAAAAGCATCGGAATGGTTAATTTCTGGATTAGTCCACATAGGGCGGCCAGATAGGAATACCGATACCACCGGAATATCTTCTGACTGGTACTCGGCCAATAGATTGACATCAAATCCATTGGGCTCAAAATCTAAGTTTTCTCGGTCACCTTGAAATTCGGCATAAGGATCTTCCCCGTACACGGCAACGACGGCATCTACGGTTGACGGTACCTCGCCCGACTCGGAGTAGATAACCCGTCCGCCGGCTACACTAACCAGTTGGCGGATGCCCTCTAGGATGGATTCGCCATTGGGAAATTCGTCGTTGGAATGGCCAGTTCCTTGCCAAGATAAGGTCCAACCTCCACTGGCTTTGGAAATGCTGTTAGCTCCATCTCCAACCACCAAGATGGTTGAACTGGGGTCTAGAGGTAAGGTTTGGCTGTTATTTTTTAGTAATACCATAGATTCTCTGACTGCCTGGCGAGCGACGGCTCGATGTTCGGTTAGCCCTAATTGCGATTCATCGCCTGCATTCATTCTTTGACTGGGTAGTCCTTTTTCAAGGATACCAGAGGCTATTTTCACGCGAAGGATTCTACGAACCGCATCATCCAGACGTTCCATGCTAATGGTTCCGTCTTGTACTTGAGCCAGGGTGTTTTCGTATAGGCCTCTCCAGCTATCGGGTGCCATAAACATATCTACGCCAGCGTTGAAGGATTGCGCACAGTCGGTGTTGGTGCAGCCTGGTACTTGTCCATGTCCATTCCAATCGCCCACAACAAAACCATTGAACCCCATTTTACCTTTAAGTACGTCGGTGAGTAATTCTTTGTCGCCGTGTAATTTTCTTCCATTCCAGCTGTTGAAGGAGGCCATTACCGTTTGCACACCTGCGGGAATTGCACTGTAGTAGCCAGCTGCATGTACATCGCTGAGTTCTTTTTCAGAAATTTTGGCATCGCCTTGATCTACCCCGTTTTCGGTAGCCCCATCGGCTATGAAATGTTTGGCACTCGAGATAACGGTGCCTTGCCCCATGAAATCATCGGTTCCAACAGCACCTTGTAAGCCAATCACAATTCTGTCGCCATACGAATGTACAATGGCTGGGTCTTCGGAAAACCCTTCATAGCTGCGACCCCATCGCAGATCTTGCGGGACGGCTAGGGTAGGGGCAAAAGTCCAATCATGCCCCGAAACGGTGAGTTCGTGAGCGGTGATACGAGCGATTTCTTGGATTAAGTCTGGATTGCGAGCTGCTCCTAAACCGATGTTATGAGGGAATACAATCGCCCCTTCTAAGTTTGCATGCCCGTGAACCGCGTCTATACCTAATATAATAGGTATAGCTATTTCAACACCTTGGGTGTCGATGGAGGCTTCGAAGTAGGCATCAGCCATTTCAACCCAAGTGTCAGCATTGGCATAAGGAAGGGGCCCAGGTGCGGAGTTTCCACCACTTAGCACGGAGCCTAACCGATATTTTTTCACATCTTCGGGACTGATGGAGGCATTATCGGCTTGGATAACCTGCCCCACTTTTTGTTCTAGGGTGAGTTTGGGTAATATCTCATCGATTTGTGCCTCAATGGCGGGGTCGAGTGGAAGTGGCTCTAGGGTCGTCCAGGGGTCTTTTGGCTCAGATGAGCATCCCAGCGATAGGAAAACAGCGAAAGTTAGAACAAAAAGAATCGATTTATTTACCGGTAGTTGTTGCATGTATTAAAAAATTATGATGGCTATTACACACTCCAAAAGGACAGACGAACAATCTTAGAGTGTTAATTTGGTGGTATGTGAAGCCCATTATGAGGAGAAAGTCTCGAATATGCTTCTTGATAGAATAGTAATAAAGATAGTAGATGCGGGTTAATTTTCTAATGATAATTTAAGGCTTTGTTGATAAGGGCTTCATTACGTGTACTCGGTCAAATCGGTCGTTAATGGAACGAATAACTCTACCTTGAGTTTGTGATTGTAGTGCATCACATCACATACAACCAATTAGGTTGAATGAGGGGCGCGTAGCTTTCCGGCCATTCTCTCAACCAACAAAGGCAAAACCCGCCAACTCAATTTACACATTGTATTATGAACCTCATCATCATTGGCCATCCTGACAAAAAATCTTTTTGTTATAATGGTATACTAAAAACAATTACCAAACGCTTTGACTATTGGTCGCAAGAGTACGAAATCATCGATTTATATGAGGATAAATTCTCACCTTCAAGGTGGTATAAAAATCAAGAAGAAGTAAAGACATACCAAGATTTAGTCAAGAAAGCCAGTCACATTTATTTTATTTCTCCAGTATGGTGGTTTCGTTGTACCCCACTTTTAGAGGGTTTTTTCGACCAAGTTTTTTCCCCTGGTTTTGCCTACAATTTTAAACCATTAACTAAAACCTACGGAATACCAGTACCCTTGTTAGGCGACAAAAAAGTACGGACCTATCTTACTCATGGTTCTCCCCGTTTACCCGTACTTACTCTGTATGTTAACTCAGTGCGCTTGCGATTGGAGATGGGGGTTTACTCGTTTGTGTTCGGATGGTTCAAAACGAAAACCACCCAATTTTGGAGTGTACCTTTTATCTCAAACAAGAAGAGAGTCAAATACCTTGAACAAGTTCGAAAGCATGTCGATAAGGATGTAAGAAAACTACTTTCTTATACTTAGCTAAGTACCGTCTTTTTGGTTGATCTATGCTCATGGTTTAAAGTGACAACGAGTTTAGTTTGTTAATTCTTTGTGGGCAATAATTTTTGTTAGTAAATGAGTTCAAGTTAGGTATTGGGTAAATGGTTGAGGCGCAATGCTTGGCGAGTAATGGAAGTAAGGGTGTAGAAATCTGGGTGTTTTATGTATATAAAATTATTTCAATGTATATACATATTATTAGTTTGCTTTACATTTTTAAGTTTAGGATATTCATCCGTGCCTAAACTAACCACTCAGTTTGGTTCTTAAAATTAGGTATAGAATTTAGGTTTGAAGAAGTTGTAACGGGATTTTAGGGCTATAAATAGATTAAAATAAAGTAGATGAATCATATCCTAGAGATACTAAGGAGTAGAGTGAAGAGTACTCCTAACAAGATGATATATACGTTCTTAAAAGATGGCCAAGATATAGAGAACAGTTATACTTTTGCCGAATTAGACCTTCATGCTAGAGCTATTGCGAAGGTAATGGGTGAAAACGTTTTAGGAAAGAGAGCGTTACTTATTTTCCCCCCAGGTATTGAATTTTTGGCTGCTTTTTTCGGTGCACTATACGCGGGAGCTATACCTATACCTGCCCCGCCTCCAGATAGGGCTCGATTAAAGAGGACCCTACCACGACTACATTCCATCATTAATGATGCTGGGGCTGAATTTATTATCACAGCTTCCTCCCTATCGGAAGCTATGGAAGATAATTTTGGTGAATTAGCTGAATCAAAACAATGCAAATGGATTACGGTAGATGAAGTGGATCCAAACATTGGGTTGGATTGGAATATCATACATAAGGTCGATGTAAATGAGCCGGCATATCTTCAATATACTTCTGGTTCCACTTCCATGCCTAAGGGGGTTATGGTCACCCACAAAGGTATTATGGCTAATTGTGAGGTGATTACCCAGGTTTTTGGGTACGATGAACACTCAGTTGGAGTTGTTTGGCAGCCTTATTTTCATGATTCGGGTTTGGTCGATGGCCTTATTATGCCCATATATCATGGTATACCCTGTTATGTAATGTCACCGTTGGCATTTCTGAAAAGACCAGAACGTTGGTTGGGTGCAATTACCCGTTTTAAGGGGACTCATACGCAGGCACCTAATTTTGCCTATGAACATAGTGTGCGACGTATTAGTGATCAGGCTTTAAAGAAGCTCGATTTAAGCTCAATGGTTTGTTTTTGTAGTGGTGGTGAGCCAAATCGGGCGGATACAATGAACAAGTTTATTGAAAAATTCTCCGCATGCGGATTAAAACCAGAGGCATTTAATAGTGCCTTTGGATTAGCTGAGGCAACCCTTATTGTCACCGGAAAGACTAGGCTTGGTGCTCCACAATTTATCCATCTAGATTATGAGGCATATAAAAATGATACCATTGTTGAATTACCAATATCAGATAATCGAGGAATAACCTTACCAAGTTGTGGAATAATCATTGATGATGTAGACGTTGTAATTGCCGATAAAGAAACCATGGAAAAACTTCCTGATGGTTTAGTAGGCGAGATCTGGGTAGGAGGTGGAAGTGTTGCTGCGGGATACTGGCAAAAACCTGAAATTAGTGAACAAACTTTTAGGGCTAGATTGAAGAACGATCCTAAAAAAAGACCTTACTTGAGAACAGGCGATTTAGGATTTGTATTACGAAATAATCTATATGTGACAGGACGAGCCAAGGATTTGATTATTGTTGCGGGAGTTAATCACTATCCACAGGATATTGAGCAAACCGTTCATCGAGCAGATGAACATATTCGAGTAGACCATTGTGTTGCATTTTCTACCGAAGTGGAGGGCGAAGAACAACTAGTGGTGGTAACAGAAGTTAATTCAGCAAAAGTAGATTGGGTCGAACTACAAAAAAATCTAAGGAGAGCTATATCGGAAGTTCACGAAGTGGACTTATATGCTCTTCAAGTCATTCGCAGAGGCTCAACGTTCAAAACATCGAGCGGTAAATTACAACGAAGGAAATCAAAGCAAGCATATGAAAATGGCGAATTTGAAACCTATTATTCATGGAATAAGCAACAAAATAGTCCTTCTGTTCCTGCGGCCAAACAAGATAAAATTTTTAAGCGTGACGACTTAGAAAATGAATTAAAGAAAGTAATTGCCAAGGAAATAGGTGTTTCTGAAGATCAGCTACTAGCAGATAGGCCCTTTGCAGAACTTGGAATGACGTCTAGATCGGCTGTTATCATTGTTGGACATTTAGAGTCATGGCTAGGGTATGAGGAGCTACCCACTACATTACTCTGGGAGTATTCCAGCCTTACTACTTTGACAGAATTTTTAATTAAAGGTGAGCACTCGGAACCAGCATTACCGAATGCTCTTATCACCACGCAAAAAACGGTTGAAGCCACCGAGCCCATAGCAATTATTGGATATGCATGTAATTTCCCTGGAGCTTCAAATGTTCAAGCATTTTGGGATGTGTTGGTCGAGGGATCCTCAACAATAAGTGAGGTTCCAAAAGATCGATGGAACGCGGATGACTATTACCATAGTGAATCAGGAACTCCAGGTTACATCAACAATAAACGAGGTGGATTTATAAAAGGAGTAGATACCTTTGATGCAGCCTTTTTTGGGATTACCCCATCGGAAGCCAAGGTTATGGATCCGCAACAAAGATTGCTTCTAGAATTGGCGTGGCATTCGTTTGAGTCAGCTCAAATCCCGCCGAATTCAATGGCCGGTACCGATTGTGGTGTCTTTGTAGGTATAAGTACACACGATTATAGTGAAGCTCAATTTAATAATAGATTTGAGTTGAATCCGTATACAGGTACCTCGAATTCTTCCGCTATAGCTGCAAATAGAATATCATATTGGTTCGATTTTAATGGGCCTAGTATTGCTGTAGATACCGCCTGTTCTTCCTCTTTGGTCGCCTTACATCAAGCAGTTGGAGCGTTGAGAAATGGTGAGTGTTCTACTGCTTTGGTCGGAGGGGTCAATCTACTGTTATCTCCAAAGATGTCGGTAGCTTTGTCACAAGCTCAAATGCTATCCAAAGATGGAGAATGTAGAACATTTGATCAAGATGCCAATGGATATGTGAGGAGTGAAGGCGGCGCTATGGTTCTTATTAAACCATTGAGCGCAGCAATTAGAGATAAGGATGACATTAGAGCGGTCATCAATGGGAGCGCCATTAACCAGGATGGTAAAAGTAATGGATTAACTGCGCCGAATACTAGGTCTCAGCAAGCTGTGATTACTCGTGCTTTGCAGAATAGTTCGGTTCAACCTAATCAAATACAGTATGTGGAAGCTCATGGTACGGGAACTCCTTTAGGTGATCCTATAGAGATGAGCTCGTTACAAAAAGTATTGAGCCGTGGCAGATCTGCTGACCAACTTTGTTATGTTGGCTCTGTGAAGTCGAATATTGGTCATTTGGAAGCAGCTGCTGGTATGGCAGGTTTGTTGAAATTAACCTTGAGCTTATATCATAAAAAAATCCCTGGTAACGCCAACTTTAAGCAGTTAAATGATCAGATTAAAATTCAGGATACTCCGTTTAGAATTACCTCTGATTTGACGGATTGGGATAATGATGAACGCATTGGATCCGTGAGTTCGTTTGGTTTTGGTGGTACAAATGCTCATGTGGTCTTATCCTCATATTTGGATAATGACTCAGCAAGTTCACTTTCTAATGATAATGCTACCCGACCTGTACATATAGTACCTTTTTCAGCCAAGACTAAGAGCAGTTTACAAGGAATCATGAGGGATACTTTAGAGTTGGTCAGCGATTCATCACAAATTGATGTATCAGATCTTGCCTACAGTTTTGCTGTATCTAAAGATACTATGTCATTAAGAAAAGCCTATCTAGTATCCAATGGAAAAGAGCTAAGTCAGAAGTTAGAAGAGGGATTAAACAATAATGAAGTAGGTCCGCAACCAGAAAATCAATTAATTCCGGAAAAAGTTGTTTGGATGTTTACTGGGCAGGGCGCTCAGTATACAGGAATGGCAAAGCAATTATATGCACAAGAGCCAAAGTTTAGAGAAGAATTAGACCGATGTAACACCTACTTAAAACCATATTTAGGAAGTGATTTACTTGATTTATGTTGGGATGAAAATCGATCTAATGAATTACATTCTACGGAATATACCCAAGTTGCTTTATTCGCCTTACAAGTAAGTATAGCAAATACCTTGATGTACTGGGGCCTCAAACCCGACGCAGTAATTGGATATAGTGTTGGGGAATATGCAGCCGCTTGTATAGCGGGTATTTTCACGGTAGAAGAAGGCTTAGAAATACTTACTGAACGTGGCAGGTTGGTAGTTGAATTTGCTAAGAACGGATCTATGGTGGCGATTATGGCGAACTCCGAAACTGTTCAAGCAACGATTGAAAAAATTTCAGGGGTAGAAATAGCGACTTTTAATGGTATTGCAGGACAGGTTTTAGGTGGTACAGATGAAGCCTTAGAACAAGCAATTTCTGCATTCGAAACAGCCGGTATTGAGTGTAAAACTTTACAGGTATCACATGCCTTTCACACTGATTTAATGGAGCCAGTATGTAAGCCTTTTCAGAAAGTACTAGATCGAATTAGCCTGAAGCCTTCTACAATTCCTGTTATATCTAATGTATATGGGACTTATAACTCCCACGAAATGCAAAAATCACAATACTGGGTTGATCACTTACGAACGCCTGTGAATTTTGGAGCTAGTTTAGACACCCTGTTTAATGACGGATATACTACCTTTTTGGAAATTGGACCCAAGCCCGTGATGTCTGGAATGGCAAATAGATTCGTAATGGCCGAGCAATGTGAATGGTTGCCAACCCTCCAGCCAAAAGATGATTATGCTCAGTCTTGGTATAAAAGTATAGGTCGTTTATGGGAGCTTGGTGCACCCATCTATTGGGAGCGATATTATGAAGGCTTTGTTACTAACAAAGTCCAAACGCCACTCTATAGTTTTGATAAAAAACGATATTGGTTAGATCATAGGGCAATAAACGAGTTAGATCATGAATTGGATAGACTCCATTTAATTGGTGAACCTATCCACTCGCCGTTTATTTCGGGAACTCTATTTCAATCGACCATCGATCTTTCTTCGTATCCTTTTTATAACGAACACGAAGTGTTTAACGAAAAAGTTGTTCCAGCTGCGGGACATATAGCCGTACTCGTGGAATCGGCCATGAAAATAGATGAGGATAGGATAGCTGAGTTTTCTGAGGTACTGTTCCCAGAACCGCTCGTACTGCACTCTACTGAGTCAAAGGATCTTCAACTATTTATTGAAGAAGGCAAAACCCTGTCAGCGCCATTTAGGCTTGTTACACTAGACCATGCAGGTTCATCTTACCATCATGCCACAGGTGTATTTACTCCTGTTCACTCCGCGGATTATCTGCTAGGCAATGAAGGGTTAAAGGGAATTCAAAGGTTATTTAAGCATAAAGATTCACGCGATTTTTATAATGAAATATGGCAATCTCATATTGAATTAGGCCCTTCCTTTAGATGGGTACAAGAAGTTTGGAAAGCGGAGAGTCAGGTGTTAGTAAAACTCACAAATCGACCCATATCTACCAGCTATTCTGAGCATGATCTCTTTCCAGGTTTGTTGGACGCAGCCCTTCAAGGAATTACTGCATTGGTATCTATGAAAGCGGATGAAGTTACCATTCCATTTCGCAGTAACAGGATACGGTATTATGGAAGGGGAGCTGTTAAAACGAATATATTTTGGAGTCAGATTATTGAAAAAGCCTCGGATGAGGAATCTGCTCTAGCAGATTTGATCGTTTGGGAAGAGGGTGTGAATGAAGAGCCGAGAAGAGTATTAGAGATCGAAGGCTTTGGTGTGCGAAAAGTAAAAAAGGAAGTACTGTTAAAAAGTAGATGGCAAGGGTATGAAAATGATGTCTATTCATTGAATTGGCGTAGTTTGGATGGCGCTGAGATGAAGGATTCTACAAGTCCTCGAAAATGGGCGGTGATAGGTGACACTGAGGTTAACGATTGGTCTATTTTCGAGCATTGTTCGCTATCCAAAAGCTCTACAGAAGTTGTCAGTGATCTACATGAAATCTCTGATTTGGACCCATCCCAAGCTGGAATTATATATACAGGAGCGCTCTCACTTACAACTGGAGCAAGTGATCAGGAGTATGCTCGAGTCATTGAACAACTCTTAGAAATAAACAGGAGGGTTGAACACATGGCAATACCTGTTGTGGTAGCCCTTACTAACGTCTTTGCTGTGCCCACAACGAATGGAATGGTTGAATTAATTCCGGAACAACGAGCAATTTGGGCTTTTATGAAAGTGCTGCATCAAGAGTCCGTTTCACCAACATATTACTTGATGGATGTTGGGGCTAATGGACCAGAAGCTATAGATCTCGATCGTGTTATAGAGTCCAATTACCCTGAAGTAGTGTTCAGGCAAGAAGGTGTTTATATCCCCGAGTTAGTGCAGCAATCTTTTAGTCGTGATATTCAAGTACCCATACAATCGGAAGCCTGTTATTTGGTTACCGGTGGGCTTGGCGATTTGGGTCTAACACTGACAACCTGGTTAGCTGAAAAGGGAGCAAAATCAATCATACTAACGGGTAGAAGGCCGGTATCTGATGATATATTATCACAAATTCAGGCTTTAGGACTAGAGGACTGTGAAATTCGCTATAAAATGATGGATCTGGCGGACCCCTCCTCTTGCGAACAACTAGTTCAGGGATTAACTGAAGATACATATCCACTAAAAGGGGTATTTCATCTGGCTGGTGTTACCCAAGATAGAAAATCTATCGACTTAGAATGGGAAGATGTAGAGGTCGTCATGAAACCAAAAATTCGTGGCTTAGAACATCTTATGCAGGTACTAGACATAGAGTTGTTAGATCTGTTAGTCGTTTATTCTTCTGCTAGTTCGCTTTTAGGAACAGCTGGGCAAGCAAATTATGCACTGGCAAACGCTTATATGGATGCCTATGTAGAACAATTAGCCTCAAAAGGACTTCCTGCGTATTCAATAAACTGGGGACCATGGGACAGAGGTCTAGCTGCTAATTATACCAAGGTATTTAAAACCCAAGGGATTGAAGCTATGATTCCTGAATTAGCCATGAATACCCTATCGCTCGTGTTATCTCAATCAACCAGTAGGCAAGTTCTTATTATGAAGGCGAATTGGAATACCTACACCCAAGTAAATGGTGTTCAGGAGCAATTAAAGCAACTCATTACCAATGAAGATAGTGCAGGAAATACACCAACTAGTAACGACTTTAGCCATAAGGTGGCAAATCTAGGTGTTGAAGAACGGTATGTTGAATTAGAAAAGCTCGTTAAAATAGAAATAGGTCAATTGTTGCACATACAAAACATGAGTACCGTATCGAATCGAAAGAGGTTGTTTGAAATCGGATTGGATTCACTTGGTGCGGTTGATTTGAAGAATAAACTGTCTCGTACGTTGGGCGCTGAACTAAGAGGGACTTTATTATTCGATTTTCCAACGATTGAAGATATAGTTCAGCATATCGGACATGATGTTTTTAAGTGGCAAGAATCACAAGAGCCATTTTATAGCGAAACATCAGAGAATATTCTTAACGATGATTTAAGTGAAGATGATCTAGCAGCTCTATTAATGAAGGAATTAGGGGATGAGTGAGCAAAAAGTAAATTATAGAGAGTTAATGGGGAAAGCATTAACTGAAATTAAAGAGCTCAAGCGAAAGCTTAACAAGTCGAAGCAGCGCGATTCCGAACCCATAGCAATAATAGGGGCCTCTTGTCGCTTCCCCGGTGGGGCGAACTCATTAGATGAGTATTGGAACGGGTTAATACAGGCAAAAAGCGGTATAACAAAAGTGCCAACGAATAGATGGTCTGCCGAGGATTATTATGATCAAGACCAGGACGCTCCAGGTAAAATGTGTTCAAAAGTAGGTGGTTTTCTGGATGAGCCCATTACGGATTTTGATGCCTCATTTTTTGGGATATCGCCTCGTGAAGCAGAAAGTATGGATCCTCAACAGCGCTTGTTGCTAGAGCTTTGCTGGGAATCACTAGAAGAATCAAATATACTTCCTGAAACCCTCTTTAAGTCGAATACGGGTGTTTTTATGGGGGTTAGTAGCTTAGATAATGTTACTAGGCTTATGGGTGAAGCTCCTCATGAGAATATAGATGGGTATTATGGAACGGGCACGGCCTTAGCACCTATAGCAGGAAGAATCTCGTATTATTTTGGATTTTCAGGCCCAAGTTTTGTGGTGGACACCGCATGTTCTTCTTCTTTGTTGTCCCTCCACCTCGCTTGTGAAAGTTTAAGGGCTAGAGAATGTGACTTGGCTCTTGGTGGCGGTGTTCAACTGTTAAGCCATCCAGGAATTTCTATTGCGTTTACGAAAGCTCATATGCTCTCTGTTGATGGCCAATGTAAGACTTTTGATGCCGATGCGAATGGATATGTACGAGGGGAAGGCGGTGGAGTTGTCGTCTTAAAAAGACTTGACGATGCGATAAGCGATGGAGATGAGGTGTTGGGTCTCATTCGTGGTTCTGCGGTCAATCAAGATGGAGCCAGTGGGGGCTTAACAGTACCCAGTGGACCGTCCCAAGAAGCAGTGATAAAACGAGCATTGGAACAAGCTCAACTCTCTGCATCTGCCGTTAATTACATTGAAGCCCATGGAACAGGTACTCCTCTTGGTGACCCTATTGAGATGGGTGCATTGGTATCTGTTTTTGGGGAACATCGCAGTAGTAATGATCCTTTAGTCGTTGGATCGGTAAAAACCAATATAGGGCATCTGGAAGCTAGTGCAGGAATTGCGAGTACTATAAAAGTACTGTTATCACTTAAGCACAAAAAAATCGCCCCTCATTTAAACTTTATTACACCTAATCCCATGATACCATGGGATGCTATTCCAATCGAAATTCCAGTTGAAGAAAGAAAATGGGATGCGATAGACTCAGAAGTTGGTCGAGTAGCGGGAATAAGCTCGTTTGGGTTTAGTGGGACAAATGTTCACCTAATAATGAGTGAGTATATTCCAGTTCCAGCAACAGACCCTCAGAATTTTTCTGAGGTAAAGGAACATCCTGTTTCAGAGTTGGACATGGTTCCAGAAGAGACCTTAGTTTATCAACTTATGGTGATATCGGCTAAATCTGAACATTCGCTTCGTTTGTTGGCTGCTAAACACGCAAAGAAAATACGAGACTTAGCTCCTGCAGATTGGCCCACCTATGCCAATAGTACCATTAGGTATAGGACTCACCTTAGATATAGAATGGCCATCACTGCCTCCAATAAAAAAGAAGCACTTGATACGATAGATGCTTTTTTAGACGGAGAACAACCCCAAAATCTTAGTTTGGGAGTGTATAATGAAGGAGATCTATCAAGTACATTAGCTCTTTGCACAGGGCAAGGATCCCAGTTTAAGGGAATGGGCCTTTCATTATACAATTCAGTACCTGTTTTCAGAGAGACCATCGATGCCTGCAACGAAATTATGGAGCCGATTCTAAATGAATCTCTGACAAAGATCTTATTTGATGAACAACTGGATCTTGATAAAACGGTGTTTACTCAGCCTGCCCTTTACGCTTTAGAAGTTGCATTAGCAAATTATTGGACCTATTTAGGTGGGAAAATAGACGGGGTTCTTGGGCATAGTGTGGGAGAGTATGCCGCAGCTACTATTGCGGGGATGTTACGTTTAGAGGATGGGGCAATGATGATTGCACACCGCTCGACCTTAATGCAAGCATGTGATCAAGCTGGTGGGATGATCGCGGTGTTTTGTTCCATGGAAACCTTGGAAAAAGCAGTTGATGTTACGTCTAGAGCTGGATTATCCGTTGCGGCTATGAACGGTCCTAGTAATTTAGTCCTATCAGGGGAGCGAGAAGCCATTGATGCGCTTAAATTAGAGTTAGATAAGCAACACATTGAATTTCGTGAATTAGTCGTATCCCATGCTTTTCATTCGCATCTGATGGAGCCTATGATGGAGGAGTACAGAAGTAAGATTAAAGATGTTTGTTTTTCTCAGCCAAGTATACCTATTTACAATAATCGATTCGGGAATAATGATTATTTGGTAATGATGAAGGTAGATTATTGGGTGGATCATGTGCGCAAACCCGTTTTATTTGAACCCTCCGTTAGTAACGCTTTGGAGGACGGGTTTTCTCAATTCGTTGAAATTGGACCTCGTCCAGTTCTGTTAAACTTAGCTCAAAAAATCGTCGATTTAGATCGTGAAAAAACTGCTCCTCCCTTGGTGGCTAGCATACCACTTATGACTAAATCAAATCAACTCAGCCAACAAGTATTGACGGGTCTTGGTACCCATTGGTGTGCTGGCGCCACGATTGACTGGAATCATTTAGCTCCGGGTAGTTGTTCTCTACCTACCTACGCATTTGATCGAAAAACCTATTGGAAAAAAATCGATTACAATACCAAAGGGTACTCTAGTCAGGACAGCAGTTCTTTTGGTAAGTCTGAATTAGTGCACCCCCTACTAGATCGGTATTTTAATTCTCCACTTTTAAAGGAAAGTTTTTTTGAGTCAGAATTTAGTTTAGAAAGAGTCCCATTTTTAGAAGAACATAGAGTCTATGATAGACTCGTAGTTGCAGGGGCGTCTCACCTATCAATGATAATGGAGGCAGTTCGATTAGAGCATTCCTCAGAATCATTTACACTAAACAATGTGGTCTTCCCTCAAGCCTTAATCATTCCAGAAGAGGAAAGTCGGAAGATTCAGTTGATGCTGTCCAAAGATAGTTCTGAGGAGTTGAAAAACTTTCGCCTCGTTAGCTTTGAAGATTCCAATGAGGTACTCGTTCATGCCATAGGTGAGTATGGGATAGGAAAGAAAGAGCCAGAAGCGTTTGACTGGGAGACTCTTTCTGAACAATGTAAGACTCCCATTACCGCAAAGGCTATTTATAACAATCTAGCAGAAAGAAAGATTGTAGTAGGTGAAAGTTATAAATGGATAGAATCTGTTTATCGTGATAAAAGGCAGGCTATTGCAATTTTCAAAGCCCCAAAAAAAGCGAAAAGTCAAGGGTTTGGTGTTCATCCAGGTTGTTTAGATGCCTGTTTTGGGGTGGTTATGAATCTAACCGATGTTCCTGCCGGGGAGACATTCATACCATTTGGATTTGAGTCGTTAACCCAGTTTCGTGGTATTCCAGATGAGCCATTACATGTACTTGTGAATGTGAAGTCTGAAACTGACTTAGAAAGAAAGATTGTGGGCGATATATTTATCCAAACCCAAAATGGTGATCCCATTCTAACCATTCTTGGTTTTGAAGGAAAAAAGGCTACAAAAGAGGCCTTGTTACCTCAAATAAAAGAATCGAAGGCACTCATATTTGAACCAAGGTGGCAATTGACTCATCATAACGTTGACCATCTTATCGAAAATAGTCCAGCTAAAAAATGGTTATTTGTATCTCAAGATGGGGTTTATTCTAGACAATGTGCAAAGGAATGGACTGCATTAGGCATGGAGGTTGATTTTTTAGAGTTAAACCATCTTGTTGGGAATGCTCAGGCGGAAGACAAAAAGGATACAATTGAACCGACTTTGGATTGGAAAGGGAGGGATAGGGATCGATTTAAACATATTGAGGGTATTCTTTACTTCCCTTCGCTTAATTCTGAAGATCATAACGGCCAATACGTTTTAGATCAGCAAAAGCAGATACTTTGGCCATTATTGGAATTGATCCAAGGTATGGTACACAATGGGTATGAATGGCCCATTATTTGTATCACTGAAGGGAGTATATCAACCAGTGAGCAGGACCCTCTGATTTCACCAGGTCAGGCAAGTCTTAGAGGATTTCTGAGAACCGTCAAACAAGAGTACAATCACATAATCACAGGCTTAGTGGATCTTTCACCGGATTCTGTGCTGACCGGAAAACAGGTCTTAGCCGCGGTAAATAGTATTCTCCTGGGAGAAGGGGATATAGCCATTCGGAAGGGACAGTTTTGGGCTGAACGGATGCTAGAGATCCCTGCAACATCTTCTGCAGATAACTTGTTTTATACCGATTCACAAACCATCGTGTTAACGGGTGGTTTGGGCTCTTTAGCGTTTATTTTAGCGCATTGGTTAATGGATTGTGGTGTTCGTTCCTTTGTTCTCATAGGTCGCCGAGAGCCAAATAGCGACCAAGAGAAACAAATAAATGAACTAAAAGAACGCGGTGCTAAAATTGCTGTTGTTTTAAGTGATTTGAGTGACGAGCATCAACTTAAGAGTGCTTTGGCTGAAAAAATTGAAGTCTTTGATACTATAACAGATGTGTTTCATTTGGCTGGATCACTCACGGATCATTTAATTGAAACCAGTACAGTTGATACCTTACTTGAGCCATTTTATGCCAAAGGGCTGGGTACACATGTACTTACTAAAGTATTTGATGCTTTAGATTTGGATAGAATGATCTACTTCTCATCTATCGCATCCGTCTTGGGTAGTGTGGGTCAGGTAAACTATGCCTCTGCCAATAGCTTTATGGATGCACACGCAGCCTATCAGCAGGCCAAAGGGAAGAAAACGATGAGTATTAATTGGGGTCCTTGGAAGACATCTGGTATGATATCGCAATTATCAGAAAAAGAACGTCAGAGAATAGAAGAGAAAGGCTTTGAACTATTACGTAATGAGCATGCCCTCGAACTGTTAGAGAAGAGTTTGCTGAGTACTCGTTCGCATCAAGTAGGTATTGCTGGGTTTAATTCGGAACTAGTCAACACAATGCCTCCCTCCATGCAGTCATTGATTACACCAGAGTCACCCATACACTCGGAAAAAGTAATAGAAACTAAATTTATATCAGCATTAAAGAAAGCGAAGAAAGAGCAAAGGCCTCAGTTAATGAACCAACAACTTAAGCGTATTTTGTACAGCTCATTAAAATTACGACCAGATACGGACATAGATTCTAGAGAGCGCCTGTTCGATTTAGGAGTCGATTCCCTTATCGCTTTAGAATTAAAAAACACGCTACAAAAGGAATTACAAGTACCAATTAGTTCAACACTACTGTTCGATTATCCTACCTTAGAAGCATTAGTAACGTATTTGTTGAATGACCTCTTATCTGAGGTTTTTGATTCTGTTGATCGGGTAACCGGTGTGGTAGAGGAGGGGAATAGTATGGGTTCTGATGAAGGTTCTGATGAGGGTTTCGATACGGATGAAGAGAGCGACGAAGCCGCTTTGTTGAGAGCCTTAGATAACCTTGAAGGAATGAATTTATCATGAAAAAACAGAATTCTTCAACCGAAATGTCCCCTATGAAGCAGGCTTTAAAGGCTATCCAGCAGCTAAAAGCCCGTGTTATAGAGTTGGAGAGTACGGTTATAGAACCTATTGCTGTAGTTTCAATGGGGTGCCGATTTCCTGGAGACAATACGAATCCATCACGCCTTTGGGATAATCTACGAAGGGGACAAGATGCCATTACAGAAATTCCCAAAGATCGTTGGGATGTGGATTCTTTTTATGATCCAGATCCTGATGTACCTGGTAAGATGTATACTAAATTTGGCGGGTTCTTAGACAAAGTAGATCATTTTGATCCTGCTTTTTTTGGTATATCTGCTCGAGAGGCAGCTTCGATGGATCCCCATCAACGTCTCTTACTTCAAACTATTTGGGAATCACTTGAATATGGGGGAATCGACCCAAGTTCCTTATATGGAAGTAAAACAGGAGTATATGTTGGAGTTAGTAATTTTGAGTATGGATCTCATCTACTTTTTCCAAATAATCCATCTAATATAAGTACCTATTCTGGAACGGGTGGTTCAATGGGTGTCACTGCAGGTCGGGTGTCCTATACCTATGGCTTCACAGGACCAAGCATTATGGTAGATACTGCTTGTTCGTCTTCCCTAGTCACTACTCATTTGGCAATGAATGCCCTTAGGAACGGGGAATGTGATATCGCACTTAGCGCGGGAGTGAATTTGTTCTTTGGGCCTAATACTTTTGTGAATTTCAGTAAAGCTAAAATGTTGGCTCCGGATGGCCATTGTAAAACCTTCAGTGCCGAAGCCGATGGATATGCGCGAGGCGAAGGAGTTGGGGTTCTTGTGTTAAAGCGACTTTCTGACGCTAAAAAAGATGGGGATAATATTATTGCCTTATTACGTGGATCTTCCGTCAATCAAGATGGCCCCAGTGGTGGACTAACCGTACCTAACGGTCCATCTCAGGTAAGTGTAATTCAGGAAGCATTGAAAAACGCTGGTATTGAACCTACTCAAGTTGGTTATGTCGAAGCTCATGGTACCGGTACTAAATTAGGTGATCCTATAGAAATTAGTGCTTTAGACAAAGTTTTTTCGAAGAACCGAGATAAGCAAACTAGTCCGTTACGAGTTAGTTCAATAAAAACAAATATCGGGCATTTAGAATCAGCTGCAGGTATTGCCGGACTTATTAAAACTATCCTAGTGGTTCAAAAAGGAGAAATTCCGCCTCATCAAAATTTTACCGAACCAAATCCACACATTGACTGGGATTCAATTCCAATCGAAATACCCATTGAAGCTACTTCATGGACTGAAAAAGAAAGGTTTGCTGGGGTGAGTTCGTTTAGTTTTAGTGGTACTAATAGTCATATAGTAGTCTCTAATTATATTCAGGATGGGGATGATCAGAAATCCAAAAACATAGGGCTTGATCCAGATAGTCCCAAGATATTGGCTATTTCATCAAAGAATGAGGCTAATTTAGAAGCATTAGCTAAGAAAGTTGGTGGGGAATTAGCTGTTTTGCCAAAACTAGAGTGGGAATCTTACTGTCGTTCTTTTGCCCATGGGCGAGGGCATTTTTCAAGGCGAATAGCATTGGTAGGTACTAGTCCTAAAGAAGTCTCCGAGCAACTACTAAAAGGAGAATACACTCTACAAAAAATCCCGTCAATTCCACCTAAAGTAGCCTTTATGTTCACTGGTCAAGGACCTCAGTTCTTGAATATGGGAAAACAACTATTTGAACAGGTTCCTTTCTTTAGACAGACCATGGAAGAGTGTGATGAAATTTTACGTCCAATTCTAGGGGAATCGATGCTTGATATGTTATATCCGACGGCATCAAAGGAAGATGAATTCGAAGAAAAAATTCATAAAACCAATTATACACAACCTCTACTCTTCTCTTATGAATACAGTTTAGCCCGATTGTGGCAGCATTGGGGAGTGGAGCCCGATGCGTTAATTGGTCATAGCATGGGAGAAATAGTGGCCGCTACTATTTCGGGATTGTTCACATTAGAGCAAGCGCTTAGCTTGGTGTTTCACCGTGGAAAATTAATGACAGAGCGTTGTAAAACTGGAGCTATGGTCTCAATTAGCCTATCAGAAAAAACCATTTCTGATATTCTAGAGCAGCAAGAATTGAGTGAACAAATTTCTATTGCAGCTGTTAATACCCATGAAAATACGGTTGTTGCTGGGGATTCGAAATCTATAAACCTGTTAAAAGAACACCTAGACAAGCTGGACTGTGAGTGTAAAGATCTAGCGATTTCTCACGCATTCCATTCTCCTATGTCGGTCGATATGATCCCTGAATTTGAAGATGTGGTACACCAATTTTCTTTAGGGGAACTCCAAATTCCGTTGATTTCAAACATAACCGGGGGCTACGCCTCAGAGGAGTTAATAGGGAATGCTGGTTATTGGGGAACACACGTAAGAGAGACGGTGCACTTTAGAGAAGGACTGACGACGTTATTAAACGACGGGTTTAATGTTTTTATTGAAATTGGCCCCAAACCCATCCTCACTGCATTTGGTCGGGATATAGAAGCAAATTGGGCCGAAAAGCATTCTTCAAAGATAGACGACATAGAATGGTTGCCAAGTAACAGAAAGCATATAGAGTCGTTCACTCAAATACTTAAGCACCTATCTAGACTGTACACATTAGGTAATAATGATGTCTTGAATAGTTTTTTTAGGGAAGGTAATAAGTACCCAATACAAGTAAGTACGACTCCATTTGTGGAGAAGCCCTACTGGTTTGAATTTGACAAGGCTGACGCTGAGATGTTCCAATCGGAAGACCATCCTTTACTGGGCTCTCAAATTAGTTCTCCCGTATTAGATTCAAGTCTTCAGGTGTTCAAGAAAATAATTCGAGTGGAACAGAGTACTTTTTTGTCTCATCATGAAGTCTTTGGTGAGGTAGTATTACCCGCAGCAGCTCATGTCGAGACTATGATCGCAGCGGCCTATGAGCAGCTCTTGAAATTAGATCGTACTCTTCAGACAAAGAATGAATCATATTCCACCATATCGCTTAAAGATATTTCCATTAATAAGGCGCTAGTGCTGTCACCAGTGGATGGTACGGAGCTTCAGACGGTGATTAGTCCAGAGTTGAATAATAATCTCAGTATTAAAGAAGAAAATTCAGCCTTTCAAATTGATTTGTACAGTTCTACGGGCAATAGTTCAACCCCATGGAAGGAACATTCTCATGCAAGATTCGAGATAAATTATGAGTCCAACGGTCAAGAGAATACTCATTTTGACCTAGATAAATTACTCATAGAGCATGAAGAAGAGCTTTCGGTAGACGACTATTATAAGAAATCACATGCCTTAGGAATAGCCCATGGGGAACAATTTCAGGCAATGGAATCTATATGTAGAGGGCCAAATGGATACTTAGGTAAGCTGGTATTACCAAAAGGGGTTGGGGGGCTTCATGACCAACGTTTCTTTTTACATCCTGTGTTATTAGACGCAGCTTTTCAAATGGCTAGTTATCACCTAATTAAGTTCGATGAACCCTATTTACCGGTCGGTATTAAATCAGTACAGTTCAATAAGCCATTAACTCAAGATACTTGGTGCTATTTAGTTCCTAATAGCCCCATGGAGGACGATGAACAAGCTTTTTATGAAGTTACTATTTGGTTGATGGATAGTACTGGTGAGGTATTGGCACAAATTGAGTCCTTACGGTTTCAACGAGTACAAGTGACAAATTTTGGCCAGGAATCGACGGACATAGAATCCTGGTTGTATCGGCTTCAATGGGAACAAAAAGCACTGCCTGGGTATACTACGCAATCATTATTAGAGTCAGAAGCCCTGAGTAAACAACTCAAACAAACCACCAAGTATATTGCAGAGAGTTGTTCTTTTTATGAAGATTTGTTTACCCAATTTGACCAGGTTTCTGCTCAAAAAATCCAACATGCTCTTATAAACTCTGGTTGGAACCCGATCGTAGGGCAAGAGTTTGAATGGCATACCCTTCATGATAAATGTGGGGTAAAAGAAGAGTTTAAGCCATTTTTCAATCGCCTTATTTCAATTTTAGTTGAGGACGGGGTGTTTGAACAAAATGAACATACTATTAAGGTAGTTCAAGAATTCCATATTGAACTAGACAATTGGGCTTCTGAACTGCGAACTAAATACGATAAGGCAATACCTGAAATAGACTTATTTGAACAGTGTTTAAAATCATTGGATAAGGTATGGCAAGGTCTTATTGATCCTTTGACCATCTTATTTCCGAAAGACAAAGGCAAAGGAGCACACAATCTTTATCGAGAATCAATTGGATCCAAGCAGATTAATAGGCTATTAGCTGAGACCATGCAGCATCTTACATCTGAGGTTTCAAGGGTTAAAAAAATTAGAATTATAGAAATTGGAGCTGGAACAGGTGGTACGACCATACAGGTATTACCACTACTTGATAAGCACCAATGTTCCTATCTATTTACAGATATTTCTGCTCATTTTACACAACAAGCCGCCCAAAAGTGGGGTCAGGAATATGAATTTGTTGAATTTAATACCCTCGATATTGAACAACCCATTCCAAAGGATTTGCTTGGACAGTTTGATATTGTCATAGCCGCCAATGTACTCCACGCTACTCAGGATTTGAATCGAACTCTATCAAACTGTAATGATCTTTTAGCAGATGGGGGTGCACTCTTACTGTTAGAAGCAACCGCTAAGCAACGTTGGCTGGATCTTACTTTCGGGATGACGGATGGATGGTGGAGGTTTATGGGTAATGATAATTATAGAAATCAATACCCTCTGTTAAACATTAACGAATGGGAAAATGCCTTTGATAGAGCTGGATTCGAATCCACTCTAGTATTGGGAGAAGAACAACATTCCATAAAAGAGGGACTTAAACAGCATGTTTATTTAGCTAGAAAGCAATTTTTAGATATATCTAGTACAAAAGCCACCACAAAAACAGACAAAATAGACACGGGCAACAGTGACTCCGCTTGGTTGGTTGTCCATAATGGTAATGGGAATAATGTTGATCTACACACTATTCTTGACGAGCCCTATACATTATTCGATGTGACTAGTGAGCATAACCTTTGGAAGGATATCGATTGGTCTACCATTCCTAATCTGCTGTTTATTCATGCCATTGATAGACAAAAGAATAAAAAAACAGGTTCAATGACGCCTGTCATGGAAGAACAAGAGCAATTAATTATGCCTGTGTTTCAGATATTACAACAGGCAATGGCTCATGAATACACAGCCCTAAAACAAATGGTGATTCTTACCGAAGAATCATTAGTCTTGGATAAGCTCTCATCAGGAATAACACAATCTAGCTTACAAGGTTTGGTCCATGCTATACAATCGGAATACCCTACCATATCTACTAAACTTATAGATCTAGAAGCAGGACTGTCAGAAGGAGAGATTTCAGAATACCTAACCTTAGAATTACATCAAAAAAATGAGGAACCTGAGGTCATTTATCGATTAGGAAAAAGAAGTGTAAGTAGGCTCAAACGATATGAATCCTCACGGGAACTCAATCGACATGAACCCATGATGGGAGGGTATCTAATAACTGGTGGATTCGGGGTAATTGGAATGCAAACTGCGGAATACCTTGTAGAAAATGGAGTCACAACCCTTTGGTTACTAGGTCGAGGATTACCCAATCAAGAGGTACGTGATAGACTGGATATTTTAGAACAAAGGGGGACTCAAGTACATTGTGTACAGGCCGATATCTCTGATCGATCCGCTCTGGTCGAGTTATTTAATACCATTCCTAAAAATGAACTAAAAGGGGTTATTCATGCAGCTGGAACCCTAGAAAATGCGGTACTTATGGATTTAGATTGGCAAAAAATGGAAACCGTTTTTCAAGCAAAAATTCAAGGGGCTTGGAATTTGCATGAGTTAACCCAAGACTATGATTTAGATCATTTTATACTCTACTCTTCTATAGGGTCTATTTTTGGACCCATTGCCCAGGCAAATTATGCGGCAGCTAATTCTTTTATGGATCAACTAGCATTGAATAGACAACAGATGGGCTTAGCTGGCTTAGCCATTAATTGGGGAGCTTGGAGTGAGGCTGGTTTAGCTCAAAAACATGCCGAAAAAAGCCAAGTCTTAGCTATGCAAGGTATTGAGTTGATCACACCTGAACAAGGCAGGCGCTTAATTAAGCAAATCTTTGACGAACAAGGACAGATAGTGGTACTGCCAATTAATTGGGGAGAGTCAGTTTCTCAGATGGGCAGGGAACTGTTGATTAAAGACCTTAAGCATGGTAACAATTATTCAGTAACTATGATCAAAGACTACACTCAGTGGAAAGAAGAACTATTGACTAAGCCCGAAGGGGAACAACTAGATGACATGATTGTTTTCGTCACTCAAATAGTGGCCAAGGTACTTGGAGGCAAAGAGGCAGATTTGGATGTAAGTACAGGATTTTTTGACTTAGGTATGGACTCTCTCACCTCAGTTGAATTACGCAACATGTTGCAATCTACTTTTGATATTCAACTTCCATCAACCTTGATTTTTAAGTACCCAACCATTGAGGATGTCTCGGAATATTTGCTTGACATAGTTACAAATACTCATGAGATAGACGATGTTGATGAGGCAGTTGATCTGGCTAATAATGCAGACCTTCAAGATTCAGCCTCTACTAATTCAGCCACGACAGGTAGTAATATCGAAGAAATGAGTGAAGAGGAATTGCAAGCTCTCATTGATAACGAATTTTTTAGTCTTGGAGAGGATGACGATTGAATAATTCAGAAGTAAATAATACTACATCGGGTACTAAGGCGTCCTTGAATACTGCAAAGGATTTAAGTGCTTTGCAACGTGCTGCATTAACCATAAAAGAGTTGCGAAATCAACTAGATAAGCTAAATAAAGAGCAGCTTGAACCCATTGCTATTGTTGGCATGTCATGTGTTTTTCCAGGGGCATCGGACCTGGATGAGTACTGGGACTTGTTATCAAATGGACGAGATGCCGTTAACAAAGTACCTAAGTCCCGGTGGGATCTGGACGCTTGGTATGATCAAAATCCAGCATCTCCAGGGAGAATAAATACCCAATATGGGGGTTTCATTGAAGGTGTTGAATATTTCGATGCTAAATTCTTTGGGATTCCAAATACAGAAGCTAAAGCAATGGATCCTGGACAAAGAATCCTATTGCAACAAGTTTGGAGGGCGTTAGAGCATGCTTCAATCCCACCAGATTCACTCAAAGGAAGTAATACCGGTTTTTTTGTTGGAATGAGTCAAAATGATTACGGTTCACTTCAAATTAATGGCCATCCCGACGATATAACTGCTTACAGTGGAACAGGAAATGGCCATAGTTTTGCGGCAGGCCGAATTGCTTATCAGTTTGGCTTTCATGGCCCCACCTTTACCAGTGATACAGCCTGTTCATCTTCTTTGGTCGCTCTCTACAACGCAGTAAATGCGATTAGAAATAAAGAGAGTTCAGTTGCTATAGCTAGTGGTGTTCATTTGAATTTGACTCCACCTATGCAGGTATTTTTTTCTAGAACCCAGTCTTTTTCCCCTGATGGAAGATGCTTTACCTTTGACGAAAGGGCAAATGGATTTATACTGGGTGAGGGAGTAGGAGTGGTGGTACTACAATCACTCTCGGAGGCGATTAAACAACAGAGAAGAATCTTAGGTGTGATTAGAGAGGTTGGCCTGAATCATGGTGGTGCGGCTGTAGGCTTAACTGTACCCAATGAATCGGCACAAGAAAAATTAATCGCTCAAACACTTAAACGTGCTAAAATTTCTCCAGAATCGATTCAATATATTGAAACTCATGGAACAGGTACCCAATTGGGAGATCCAATTGAAGTCGGGGCATTGAAGGCCGTGTTTGGATCCCGAAAAATTGAAGCACCATTACTTTTAGGGTCAGTAAAGACAAATATTGGGCATTTGAATGCGGCGGCCGGTATAGCGGGATTCATAAAAACAATCCTAATGTTGAAGAATGAAAAGGTGGCACCAAATCTTCATTTCAACAAACCTAATCCTAAAATACCATGGGAGGGGT
>Ga0233432_10000961_pt1 | contig 27813 bp, 9 predicted proteins | sample SI_122_August201_6_FD_179870 | JGI IMG/M metagenome (GOLD analysis project Ga0233432, IMG submission 179870) | Seawater microbial communities from Saanich Inlet, British Columbia, Canada - SI_122_August2016_10_MG | ecosystem: Environmental > Aquatic > Marine > Inlet | place: Canada: British... | reverse complement strand
CAGGTGATAGAACAACGTTTGTAGGCAATAGTCTTACACTGAACGGCGAACTTACAGTTGATAATGTTTATATTGAAGATAACTTTATTACAACTACCACAGGCAATTTATTATTAGGAGCAACTGGCAATGTTGTTGCTGATACAAATAATGTTTCTATTACTAACGATCTAACAGTTAGTGGAGTAACAACACTAGACGATACTACAATTAATTCAACCCTAACACATGTAGGTGATAATGTACAAACAGGAAATTTGGCTATTGGTGGCAGTTTGGATATCGACAGTATCAATATTGATACTAATGTTATTACTACTTCCGCAGTAGATACTGACCTTGATTTAAGATCAACAAACAGAATATATGTACCAACTGCAAACGTAGAAGTAACTAATAATACCACTGTTAGTGGTGTCACAGACCTACGTACAACGTCTCTAAGCGGTGGTTTAACACATGTAGGTACTAGAACAATAACCAACGAAGAAACACGCTTAAAGGGCTTTATATACGAACGAAATGTAAATCACTGGAGAAATGTTGGTGCTATTGACGGAAATAGTTTTGCTGTATATAACGGTATAACATATAATGCAGGAGGCAATGTTCCTCAGATTACTATTGGCGGAGCCACATATATTCAAGGCGCTCTAGTCGATGTTGACGGCTCTGATTTTTATTTTACAATTCAAAAATCTGGTGATACTGAAGTTGTAAGTATTCCTTCACAATATACACAGGTTGGTAATTTAGATGTTACCGGACAAGTTGACTTCCAAGGAGATGTACAACTTACCGATGTTAATATTAGTGACAATGTTATTACAACAACTATAGGTAATAATAATTTAGATTTACGTGCTTCAGGCACAGGCGAAGTTCTTATCGACGGCACCAACATGCGAGTTACACAAGACTTATTTGCCGCTAGTATAGCAACTAATGATATTTCAATTAACCAATCATTAGTACTTGATGAGCTTGTTATAACTGATAGTAATATTGAAATTAATGAAAACTATATTAGTACTAAAGTATCTAATAGTGATTTACAATTACGTGCTACAGGTGATGTTACAGTAGCATCAAATAATGTTATACTTTCACAGAACTTAACAGTTAACGGTACAACTGCTCTTGCTAATACAAATATTACAGGAACACTTACACACGTTGGTGATAGAATACAAACAGGAGATTACAATCTTACTGGTAATTTAAATATTAGTTCTCTTGCTACAGATAGAGCTTTCCAATTTGATGATGTAAAGATAGAAGGCAATGTATTACAAACTACTTTATCTAACAGTAATTTAGATTTACGAGCCGCTGGCACAGGCGAAATATTATTTAATGAAGACCTACATATTGATAAAAATTTAAATATAGGTTCATTTAATGTTGATGCTGTTGCAGTAGACGATAATGTTTCATTAGAAGTTATTGAATTAAGTACAGACGTACAATTCTTTGATAATGTTATTACAACTACTAATTCAAATAGTGATTTAGAATTACGTACAAATGGTACAGGTAGTGTATACCTTCAAGAACTAGGTATTTTAGATAACAATATATCAACTGTTAATTCAGCAATTACTTTTGCACCAACAGAAAACTTAAACATTACATCTACTACTGCTCTACTAATACCAAGAGGAACATCAGCTCAACGTATACTAGATACAGGAAGCATATTAGATGGTGGTTCAGCTGATAATAATTCATCTATACTAAGTAGCGGCACAGCGTCAACTGTATTTGATTCTGAATCAACTATATACGATTCAGGCGCATCAATAATAGCAGACCAAGGAACTCCTGGAGCAATACGTTTTAATACTGACGATAATTTGTTTGAAGGAACTACACAAAATACAGTAACATTTAATGGTGTTTATTCTTCCGATAGATTAACTAGTGTACTTGCACATCCTACAAATGATACTATATTGTTTACTGCAAATAGTGTAAGCTCTGGTGTTATAGATAGCACAGGAATTACATTAAACGGCTTACAAGTAGACGATGTGTTTATTAACGATTCAACAATTACTACAAACGTTTCTAATAGTGATTTAGAATTAGCACGTAACGGAAGCGGAGAAGTAATACTAAACAATATATCAATTGTTGGAAATACTATTAAAAATAATACTAACAAAGGTGTTGTTAATTTAGCAAGTTCAGGATTTGGTTATACTAAATTTACTGGTACGAGTGGTGTAGTTATTCCGTTTGGTGGCACAGCAACACAGCCTGATCCAGCAACAAATCCAATACCAGTAGGTGACACAAGATACAACACTGACACTCAAATACTTGAAACTTGGGACGGCAACACGTACCTTACTTCAATGGGTCCTAACCCACCAATTACTCCAACAGAGTTTAACGACTTGCTTTTGGAATATACCATTATCTTTGGGTAACAAAGCCCTTTTATCTTAAACGTATAAATACTATTAATGCAAAGCAAGACCATTGTGGACCAACATATCTGCAAGCTGAGCAGGACTAACTGTGGTTATCCGGCAAAGAGCGCGAGCTGAAAATTAGGGTAGAGGGACAGGATCCCCGTATTGAGGAGAAAAGATGAGCGCCATCGGTCGTATTAGCGGTCCGCTCTTAAAGTCGAATTTATTGCGTAACGGCATAGATTTAGCATTTGAGACGGATTTATTATATCTTGATGTAAACAATCAACGCATCGGTATCAAAAACGCAACACCTCAATACGAGCTAGACATCACAGGTACAACACGTACAATAGATATAAGAGTTACAAATAGAGCAGACATTGGTGATATCAATGTACTAGGTAATACTATTTGGAGTGACAATCAATACCTATACTTAGGTACAGTAGACAACATTGTTTACAACAACAAATTACGTGTAGATGATATTGACGTTGAAGGCAACGTTATTAGCACAAACACATCAAATTCAAACTTAGAATTACGTCCAAACGGAACAGGTGAAGTACATGTTTATTCAAACATGGAAGTGGACGGAAACATACATGCTACTGGAAATATTACAGCAGATGGAAATATTGTACTTGGTGACGCAGACACTGACAGCATTACTTTCAATGCAGATGTAGCATCAAATATTATACCAGATTTAGATAATACTTACAATTTAGGTTACAAAGGTACAGAGTATACACAAACTGCTGGCAACTTTACATTAGGTGATATTACAATTACTATTAGTGGAGGTACTGGAACACTTAACGTACCTGCAAGTGGCACTGCTTGGGCAGATGACGTTGTTAACACTACAGCAAATATTTCAGATAGTTTACTATTAGCATTACAATCTACATCAGGAACATTACACAAAGTTACAACTACTAGTGTTTGGACTGGTTCAAGACAAGCATCAGTATCAGCACCTAGTATTTTAGACGGAACTTACAACGTAGTTCAAGTTAACCTTGGTGCAAAACGTTGGGCTGATGTTTGGGTAGACAATATTGTAACTAATGGTATTAATACTGGAACTATTGTTGTTGACGGAGTTGACTTAACACTACGCCAAGGTAACATTTTTTATGTTGCAGAAAATGGCGATGATACACATACAGGAACGCATCAACAAGATCCCTTTGCAAGTATCAGTAAAGCACTTAGTGTTTCAAGTTCAGGAGATACAATCCATGTATATCCAGGTATATACACAGAACTATTTCCATTAACTGTTCCAGTAGGAGTTGCAGTTAAAGGTCAAGGCATACGTGGCGTAACAGTAAAACCAACAACAGCAACACGCTACAATGATGCATTTTTACTTAATGGCCAAACAACTATTGAAGATTTAACAGTTAGTGATTTTTATAGTGGCGGAGCATTCCATGACACAACAGCGGCAAGCGCAGGATCTGCAACTTTAAATGTTGGAACCGCACCATTTGCACACGCATACGTAAGCGGTGGAACAATAACATTTGGCGGCAACGACTATGCAATTAGTAATGCTGTATATACGCACGGAACTGGACAATTAGTAATTACACACGCAGGACCAGATGCAGGCGTAGGAACAACTACATTTATTAAAGATATTGTGTTTAGTTGTAATGGCGGTAATAGAACATTCCCAGACAACGGATATGCTTTCCGCTTTGCTACAGACTTTGAAGTAACTAGTCGTTCACCATACATTAAAAATGTATCAGTAATTACAAAAGGTAGTGTAACTAGTTCAAGTGACCCAAGAGGCTTTGATGCAGGAGATGCAGGTAAGGGTGTATATGTAGACGGTGCATATGCAACTATAAATTCTAAAGAAGCGGCAATGTTATTTCATTCTGCAACGTTTATTACTCCAGGTGTTGATGCACTTACAGCAACAAACGGTGCTAGAATAGAATGGCTAAACTCATTTACATATTTTGCAAATAGATCATTATACGCATTTGATAGTAACGATGGTTTAAAAGGCGAAGGTAAAACACGTATTAGATTAAGTGGTATTTCAGGAACATTTGCTGGCGGCGAAACAATTACATTTACATCTACAGATAATTCAACAGTAGTTACTAAAGTAATTAACAGTGTCGAAAATAGCGACACGCTTGTTATTAATGGAAAAGATACAGGCTTATTAGGATTTGACTTTACTCCGTTAAGCATATCATCAAGTGGTGGCGCATCTGCTACTGCTATTGAAAGTTTAGATTTAAGAGACTTTGGTGCTGAAATACGCATGATTGGTAGTGCTAGTGTTTATGGTAACAATGGTTTAGTAGGTGATGGTCCAGGCGTATTAGTTTATGCTATTGGACACAACCTTGCATATATTGGCAATGGTAAAGCAGTTACTAATGATCCTTCAACTGTAGTACAAGCACAAGAAGTAATTGAAACTAACGATGCACAAATACGTTACAACTCAGTTGACCACAAAGGCGACTTTAGAGTTGGCGATTTATTTTATGTAAACCAAGAAACAGGTAGTGCTTCGTTTAGTGTTAGTGATTTTGTAATTAACACAACTAATGGAGTTACATTTAATACAGGTAGTAATACTACTTTTGTTGATGGTTCAAAAATTGAAACTGGCGATTGGCGCATAAGTGGAAATACAATACAGACACTAACACAAGATGCAAACTTTAATGCGGCTAGTGGAACAATTAAATTAAATGACAATGTAGATATTACAGGTAACTTAGATGTAACAGGCAATGTTACAATCGGCGGTAATATTACAATTGGTGACGAAGCAACAGATACAATAGAAATTATTGCAGGAATTGATAGTGATATTATTCCTAAAGTTAATGGTGTATATAGCCTAGGTGAAGCAACTAAACAGTGGAGTAACATTTGGGTCAATCAAGTTAATATTGACAGTATAAAAATACGTGATAACTTTATTGAAACTACAGAGTCAAACGCAGATTTAGAAATAAGAGCAAACGGTACTGGTAACATTTATATACCAAACAATAATGTACAAATTGATAATGCTCTTACAGTTGACGGATTAGCAACACTTGCTAATACAAACATCACAGGTACAGTAACACATGTAGGTACTACTAACCAAACTGGTACTACTAATGTTACAGGTAATGTTACTGTAACACAAAACTTAGATGTAGGAGCCGCGGCACAGTTTGAAGAAATATTAATTGATGATAATTTTATTACTACAACTACAGGAAATACAGATTTAGAATTCCGTACAAGTGGTTCAGGTAATATTATTGTTCCAGATAATAATGTTAACATAACAAATGATTTAACAGTTACAGGCGATATTAGCGCAAATAACTTAACTGCTAGTGCAAATATAACAAGTACAACAGCAAACATTGGCGATGTACAAATTAGTGGAACAACTGTAGAAGCAACGGCTTCAAACGCAGATTTAGAACTACGTGCAAATGGTACAGGAGATGTAACTGTTCCTACTAGTGATGTTGTAATTTCACAAGCACTTCAAGTTTCGGGTACTACTGACTTACAAAATGTAAACCTAGGTGGTGTTCTTACACATATTGGTAATACTGTACAAACAGGTAACTTTACTCTTACTAGTGGACAGTTTACAAACAGCGATATTAGTATCGACGGTAACACTATTCAAACAACAGCAAGTAGCAGTAATTTAGAACTACGTGCAAATGGTAGTGGTATTATTAGTATACCAACTAATAATGTTGCAATTACATTAAATTTAGATGTTGATGGTGATACAGATTTACAAGCAACAAATATTACAGGAACACTTACACACTTAGGTGACACTAACCAAACTGGAAGTTATACTTTAACTGGCCAAGCAGATATTGATAGTGTGCAAATTGATAGTAACTTTATTACTACTAATGTTTCTAATACAGATTTAGAATTACGTGCTAACGGCACAGGTAAAGTATTAATACCAAATAACAATGTACAGATTGATAACAACCTTACAGTAAGTGGCGATACAGATCTACAAGCAACAAATGTTACAGGTGCAATAACCCATGTAGGTAATACTACACAAACAGGTAACACTGACTTATCAGGTAACTTTGATATTACTGGTACTGTTACTGTATCAAGTGTAGCACAGTTTGAAAATGTAAACATTACAAACAATGTTGTAACTACTACAGAATCAAACAGTGATTTAGAATTACGTGCGGCAGGAACGGGTGAAGTAATTGTTCCACAAAATGATGTACACATAACAAATGATTTAATTGTAGACGGAACTATTACAGTAGGTGATATTAATAGTGCAGGTACTATTACAGCAAATCAATTTAGTACAGGCGATATATTAATTGATGATAATTTCATTACTACAACAGCAAGTAATTCAGACTTAGAATTACGAGCAAGTGGTACAGGTGAAGTTGTAGTTCCTAGTAATGATGTTGTACTTTCACAAAACTTAACAGTTGCAGGACTTGCAACACTTGCTAATACAAATATTACAGGTACAGTAACACATGTAGGTACTACTAACCAAACTGGTGATTTAAACTTAACAGGTGCATTAGACGTTGATGGTGATATTACTATTGCTGGCGCAGTACAATTTGAAAACATACAAATTGCAGGCAATGTAGTTGAAACAACACATACAAATAGTGATTTAGAATTACGTGCTAATGGAACAGGTAAAGTTGTTATTCCAACTAATGATGTTGAAGTTCTTGGTAACTTAACAGTTGATGGAACACTAACAGTTGGCGACATTGTTAGTACAGGACAAATACAAGCAAACACATTTTATACAGGTGATATACGTGTAGACGATAACTTTATTACTACAACTACAAGTAATTCAGATTTAGAATTAAGAGCAAGTGGTACAGGAAGCATTGTAATTGATACACTTAGTATTAACGATAGCACAATATCAACTACAGGCGATCTTACTTTAACACCAAGTACAGAACAAGTTATTATAGATGCAACAGGATCTGTAAAACTACCAAGCGGTACAACAGCACAACGTCCAACAGGTGTAGCAGGACAGATTAGATTTAACAGTCAATTATCACGCTTTGAAGGATATGACGGAACTAACTGGATTGTATTACACGGTGTAGAAGATTTAGACGGTGATACTAAAGTAACTGCTGAACTAACAACTGGTGCAAATGACGACACTATTAGGTTTGATGTAGCAGGTAACACTATAGTTGATATAACAAATATTAGAATGTCAGCTCCAAAAGTAACCGTTGATGACATCACTATTGACGGCAATGTGATAAGTACTACTACAACTAACACAGATATGATTCTGGGTGCAAATGGCACAGGTAGCGTTAAGATAGATAATATTGCTTTTAGTGATAATACTATTACTAACACTTCGTCAAATGCTGTAACGCTGTTATCAAATACTGATAACGGTTATTTTAAGTTTGGTACAACTTATGGTATGGTTTTACCAGGCGGATCGGCAGCAGAGAGACCACCTATAGCATATACCGAACAAGGTATGATGCGTTATAACTCAGTTGACGGTCGTGTTGAAATATGGAATGGGATTAACTGGGTATCTGTAGCAGGTGCGCAGTCAGGTGTAACAAGAGCTGAAGCGGAAGACATAGCACTCGAAATTGTATTGAGTTTAGGATAAGAAAAAATGGCAACATTATTTAAAAATAAAGTAGTAAAAGAAATAGGTACGTTACCGGTTGACATATATGAAACTGATGCAAGTACGCGAGCAACCGTTATTGGTTTAAGTATTACAAATTTAACAACATCATTTGTTTATGTTGATGTTATTATATTTGATGATACTAGTGTTGCAGGATATTATTTAAAAGATACAGTATTGCCTGCTAATACGGCAATAAGAGTTGTTAACCAAGGTGAGAAACTTATATTAGCGGCTAATAACAAATTACAAGTTCGAGCTAGTGTCGCAGACAGTGTTGACGTAGTATTGAGCTTTGTGGAGATTGTGTAATGACATATTATGTAGGTAATAACCCACAAGACGTTTTAGACGGGTTTATTAAAAGATATTTTTACGGTATGCGTAGAAACGAAGATGGCGAATTATTTTTAATTCGTATTGACCAACTTCAGGGACAAGAAAACGTTGCAGTAATTAACGACATTGGTGTATCAGCAAATAACTTTTTAGACTTTGAAGAAGGCATTGATTATTTAGATGGAGTAGACCAAGATCATAATGTAGTTTATGCAAACTTGCGATATCCACAGATTAGGTGGGATGGACGTTCGCTAGTCTACTATATTGATCCCACAGACGGACAATTTATAATGAGAATATCAGAAGGATATGACTACCCTGAGAATATTTCAGGACCAGGGTATTAAGGAGCAACTAAATGGCAGAGTTTAAGTTAGATAGGTTTAAGTACGTTTGGAAAGGTGACTGGATCACTGGTACTAACTATCGAAGAGACGACATTGTAAGAGTCGGCGGTAAAAGTTATGTGTGTATTGTTACACATACTTCAAGCGGAACGTTCCTTACAGACTTAGAAGCAACGTTACCAAATTCAAGTCCACCACAACCATATCCACAGTGGACAGTAATGACAAGTGGTAAAACTTTTATTGGCACTTGGTCACAAGGTATTGCATATAACTTAGGTGATATAGTACTTTATAACGGCTCCTTATATAAATGTATTGACTCACACAACAGTGGAAACTTTGCTTCAGAATATGCTAACTGGGAAATGTTTGCATACGCACAAGAATTTTTAACAGACTGGGCACCAACAACAACATACGGTAAAGGTGGCATTGTAAAATATAACGGTATAGTTTATATTTGTCATATACCACATACATCAAGTTCATTATTAGAAAATAATATTAATGACTGGTTAGAATTTGGCAACGGCATTGAATACAAAAGTTCATGGAGTGCTGGTGTTGAATATAGAAAAAATGATTTAATACGCTACGGTGCTAACATATTCCGTTGCACAGATAGTCATACAAGTGCAGGTTTAGTATTTGATCAAACTAAATTCCAAATTGAATTTCCAGGTACACAAGCAAACTTAACTGTTTGGCAAGATGATACATATTACCAAGAAGGTGATGTTGTACGTTATGGTGGATTTATTTACTTTGCAACAGCAAATAGTATTGATGTTGATCCTAGTAGAAGTCAAGACGATAGTACAGTAGCATGGATAGTACTTGCTAAAAACTCAAGTTTTGCAGGTGAATTTGTTTCAGGCACAGCATATAAAACAGGTGAACTAGTTTTACGTGGTGGTTATTTGTACAGAGCATTAACTGATGTTAACATTGTTGATGGTGAAGATAGTACTGTAGATTATTTAGATAATAGTATTTGGGAAAAAGTTGCTGAAGGTAACAAGTGGTCAGAAGTATGGAAAGAAAATACTAATTACGCAGTTGGTGAAGTTGTTTACTTTAAAGGTAGTGCATATGTTTGTACATTTGAACATGATGCTACACAAAGAGACAATCCAGAAAACGGTAGCGGATATAGTTATTGGGATCTACTTATTCAAGCAGGTCGTCCAGCAGGTATGGATACCAAAGGTGACTTACTTACATACAACACACTAGATGACGGCAGTTCACAAGGTGATATTGGATTATCAATTGGTAAAGATCAACAAGCTCTATCAGTTGCTGACGATTATGAAGCATTTTGGAGAGACTTTGCTAATGATGCAGAAGCAATATATGTTGCACCAAGAGGATTTGACTTACCTGGATATGGTAAAAATTGGAAACAACCTTTTGCAACTATTAGACATGCTTGTGAATACATCGAAGACACATTTCCAGCACTAACTCCTACAAAAATATTTGTTGCGGCAGGTAGATATGAGGAAGTTGGACCAATAGCAGTTCCAGCAGGTTGTGTTGTTATGGGCGACGAATTACGTGCAACAAACATAATTGCAACTCCTGCAATTCCAGAGTATGAAGACAATTATCAATATGTAAAAGAAACTGATACTTACATCAGTGGATTTATTTTAGATCTTATACAAAACAAATTGTTAACACCTACTACTGGAAATGAAGAACCACAAGTATTAGTAGGACCAGTATCAGATCAACCTACAGCACAAAGAATTTTAGAATTAATTGCTGAATACGAACAGTTTATTGAATTCCGTTTACCTACAGAATCAGGAGATGTTGATCCAGCTCAAACAACTGTAGCAAACGATCTAACATCTAACTCAGCATTTAGAGCGGCATCACAACAGTTGATGGCTAACAGAGAATTTATTGGTAACGAAGTGTATACAAGACTAACACTAAACTTTCCAAGTATTACATTTACTAAAAAATATATTTTAGCAGATGTAAGAGCAATGCTTAGAGGTATTGCACAAGACTTATTATACGAAGGCAATCATAGAACATTATATGCGGCAAGACGTTATACAAACAGTGCATTAGGTGGACAGTTTGATGACTTGTTCTATATGAGAGATACTACAGGATTAAGAAACTGCTCAACTGAAGGACTTACTGGAACACTAAATCCTCCAGGCGTGTTTGACTTATATCAACGTCCAACAGGTGGCGCACTTGTATCATTAGATCCAGGTTGGGGACCAGCAGACGAACGTACATGGATTAAAAATAGATCACCTTACATACAAGGTGTAACAAACTTTGGCTTTGCTTGTGCGGGTATGAAAGTTGACGGTAACCTACACAATGGCGGTAATAAGTCAATGGTTGCAAACGACTTTACACAAGTATTAAGTGACGGAGTTGGTGCATGGATTACTAATAATGCTAGAGCAGAACTTGTGTCAGTGTTTACATATTATTGTTCAGTTGGTTACTTGTCAGAAAATGGCGGCATTATACGTGCAACAAATGGTAACAACTCATATGGTAGATTTGGTAGTATTGCATCAGGTGGCGACACAACAGAAGTTCCACAATCAACTACATTGATGAATAGAAATAACGAAGCACAAGTTAGTAAAGTATTTTCAGGCTTATCAGATGATAGAATCTTAGCATACGAATTTAGTCATACTGGTGAAAAATATTCCAGTGCAACTTCAACAGTAACAGGTGCTGGTTCAAGTGTTGTAACAGAATTTAGAGATTTTAGAGCAGGCGCTTTATATCAAGCAAGGCTAGTTAACACTCAAGGATCGGGTAGCGAAGGCGGTAGTAACTATCTAGTAAGACAGGGTTATGCACAGGAAACAGTAAATGCCGCAAGTACATTAAAATTATCAACTACAGATGCAACACAATTTTATTCAGAAATTGAAGGCATGAGAGTTGTAATTTTATCAGGACTAGGCGCAGGACAGTATGCATATATTACTGCATATAATAGTGCAACTAGAGAAGCTACATTATCAAAAGATTCAGATGGTACATTAGGATGGGATCATATTATTCCAGGAACTCCTTTAGTATCAGCATTTGATGCAACAACATATTATAGAATAGAACCAAGAGTAATTGCAAGTGATCCAGGTTGGACATCAGCAAATAAAACTATTGAACGTTTAGATTATGTTAGTGCAGACTTTGGCGGAACAAGTCAGTTATATCCAAGTTTAGATGGTCAAGTAGGAACAGGTGAAACTTTTGGATTAGATCCAATTGGAAGTACTTGGCGTGTACAACGTTCTGGTAACACTTATACACTAACACTAGTAACTGGCGGTGCTGGCTATGCAGTTAACGATACAATTACACTAAGTGGTACAGATTTAGGAGGTGCAAGTCCTGCTAATGATATTACAATTAGAGTAGCATCAGTTACAGATGACAGTTCAAATAGTGTTGCAACATTTACATATTCAGGTGAACCAGTAGGCGGATTATTTGTTGCTATTGATGATAAATCACAAGCGGCATACAGTGCAGATGGCAACACTTGGGTACAAGTTAATTTAAGTTTTGATGCTGGAACTGATGAATACATAAAAATATTAGCAGAAGAAAATAAATTCTTAGCATTTGCTACAGGAATGAATACTTACAGTTATTCAGAAACAGCAACAAGTTGGACTACTAGAGCATTACCAATAACTAGAAATTGGAATGATGCGGCCTTTGGTGGCGGTACGTTTGTATTAGTTGCTTCAGGAACAGCAGATGCACTTTATAGTACAGATGGACTAACATTTTCACAATCAGTATTACCACAAACAGATGACTGGGCGGCAGTACAATACGGTCAAGGAACATTTGTTGCAGTAACAAGTGGAGCAACACAAGACGTTGCTACATCACCAGATGGCATTACATGGACATTGAGAAATGCAGTATTACCAGCAGGAAGTAAAACTTGGACTAATGTATTATTTGGTAAAAATAGATTCGTTGCTATAGCAACAGATGGAACAACAGCATTTTCATTAGACAAAGGTGTAACTTGGACAGCAGGTGGAAGTTGTAACCAAAGTGGAGCATTTGTTGTTAAGAACGGCATATATGCAGAAGGTGTGTTTATGGCAGTTGGTTGGGCAACTACAGTTGGCTCTGGCTTTACACTAGAAGGTTATGAAAATGCATTGGTATCGGAAGACGGTATTAACTGGACACCGCAATCATTAAATTTAAGTTATAAGTGGGCGGCGATTGCTGAATCACCAATTGACGGAACTCCAAAGTTCATGGTAATTGCACAAGATGCAGACGGTGGCTTACAACATGTAACAACAGGATGTAAAGCTCTTGTTAGAGCAGATGTTAACCAAGGTAAATTCCAAGACATATTAATATGGGATCCGGGCAGTGGTTATAGTGAAGCAAGTCCTTTAACATTAACGGTTACAGATACTCAATTTGTATCAGAAGTTGAATTTGAAAATAGAATTGGTACAGGAGTGTTATCACAACCAGACTTTGTTAACAGAGGCGGTGGTTATCGTATAACAAGTACAAACGTAACTATTGCAGGTGACGGTTATGCAGATATTGTACCTGAAGCGGCATTTATGACACTAGCAGGTGTTTCAACAATTCCTGGGCCAGGCGTACAAATTAAGTTTGAAGGCTTATTAGAAGAATCTACAGATGATCCAGATGATTTAAAATTATTCTCAGGTATTGAAATTACAGACTTAGGTGATGATGGTAGTGGTGCAGGAACAAGACTAGTTTCCTTTAAAGTTTCTCCAAGATTAAGAAACGAATATAATTTAGCACACGGTACAGTTGTAACACTACGTGAACGTTATAGTCAGTGTAGAATTAGTGGACACGACTTCCTAGACATTGGCACAGGTAACTTTGTAGCTACAAACTATCCTGACATATATGCAGGCGGAGCGTACTACACAGCGGCACCAGAAAACGAAGTGTTAGAGCAAACAGGCGGAAGAGTATTTTATGTAAGTACTGACCAAGATGGTAACTTTAGAACAGGTGAATTATTCAGCGTACAACAGGCAACAGGTATTGTTACTATTAGTGCTGAATTCTTTGACTTAGATGGTCTGTCAGAACTAGCACTAGGTGGTGTTAGATTAGGTGGTTCAGGTACAGTTGTTAACGAATTTAGTACAGATCCAACTTTTGCGGCAGATTCCAATCAAGTTATTCCAACACAGAGAGCTATTGCTTCATTCTTAGCAGATAGACTAAGTGTTGGTGGTGAGAACTTAGAAACAAACGCAGTACAGGCAGGACAAGTAAGAGTTGGTACAGTTAATAACGTTATAGAACACGCATCAGACGGCGCTATTGACATACCGATTGATGTTTCAATTGATGGAACATATACATCAACAGATGAGTTTGGTGTAGAAACAACACAACAGGTTGCAATAAGTGGTACAATATACACTATGCAACAATTAATGAAAGGCCATGACGACTCTGTTCAATAAAATGCGCAGATATCATAGATGGATAAATACAGTAACTTGGAGTTAAGAACAAATGGCAGAGTTTAAATTAGGTAGAATTAGATTCGTTTGGAAAGGTACATGGAGTACCGGGAGAACGTATTATCAAGACGATGTCGTCACAGTGGGCGGCAGAATGTACATATGTACGATTGGACATGAAAGTGATGCAGACTTTTATAACGATTTCGACATAGTACCCCCAAAATGGAATCTTGTTTCAGATGGACAAGCATGGAAGGGTAATTGGTCCCCAAATACAGCATACATTTACAATGATATTGTAAAATATGGCTCAGGACTTTATATTGCAAACACCAATCATACTTCTGCAAACACATCGGGCACAGGCTCATTTGCAGTAACAATAGAAACTAATGCTTCTGCTCCAGGCAACAATGTTTTTGTTATTGATGGCGTACAATATCCAAATTTACAACTTACTGCTGGTTACACTTATACATTTACATCAGATGATGCAACAAATGATACTCATCCGTTATTATTCAGTGAAACAAAACACGGTACACACAATGGCGGAACTACATACGAAACAGGCGTTACTTACTACCTAGATGGCGCTGTAGTTGCTGATAAAGCAACGTATGTTGGAGGCTTTGATGCGGCAACAACACGTAAAATAGTTATAGCAGTTACAGGTGCAACTCCAGATCCTTTATACTACTATTGTCATAACCATAATAATATGGCAGTTGATGCAGAAGTTGATATTCAACTTGTTGGATTAGAAAATGACCTATCAAAATGGGATACCTTTACAAACGGTATTACTTGGAAGGGCAACTGGCAAACAGGCTTTGGTTATAAAGTAAATGACATTGTTAAATATGGCGGTAGTTCATATGTTTGTAATACAGCACATACTTCAGGATCAGAAGCAAACGGCTTAGAAGTAGACCAAGCAAAATGGGATTACCTTAACCAAGGTATTGAATATAAATCACAGTGGATTACTGGAACACGTTATAAAGTAAATGACGTAGTACGTTACGGTGCTAGTTTGTGGATTGCAACAGCACAGCACACTGGCTCAGCGGCATTTGGTACTGACAGTGCTAACTGGGAAAAGTTTGTAGAAGGCTTCCAATACGAAGGCGAATGGGATGCCTATAAAGATTATCAACCAGGTGATATTGTACAATATGGTGGTTACCAATATATTGCAAAAACAGATCACACTGGAGAGTTTCCTTCAACAAGTACAGTAAACTGGGACTTGTTCAGTGAAGGATTTAAATTCCAAGACGAATGGGGTGCTGATAGTACAGCACAAGAATATAGAGTAGGTGACGTTGTACGTTACGGTGGTTTTACATATCTATGTATTTTAGACCACACTAACCAAGAACCACCAAATGCTACTTACTGGAAAAAGTTTACTTCAGGATTAAACTGGAGAGCAGTATGGGCAGATGATGTAGAATACAAAGTTGGTGATGTTGCACGTTACGGTGATAACTCATACATATGTATTAACGGACATTTATCAGATGGTACTGGCGCAGGTAGCGCAGGCTTTGCTGTTAACTCAAGACCAGACCAAGACACTGGTGGCGTATACTGGCAAGTTATTGCTGTTGGTACAGAACAATCTGTGCTTACTACAAAAGGTGACTTAGTTTACTATAGTGGATCTGCTCCAACAAGATTACCAATTGGTGAAGATGGTCAAATTTTAACTGTTAACTCTGAAGGACTTCCTAACTGGGAATTCATAGGCGAAACAGATGATGTTTATTATGTTGCTGGACACGGTAAAGATAGCCCAGCACCAATATATGGTAAAACAATTGATAGACCTTTTAAAACTATTAGATATGCGGCACATCAAATTGAACGTGGTGCAAAGAATCCTAATGCGGCAAAACTACTTGAACTAAACAGAAGATTTATTCAAAGAGAAATTGTTGAATTTACAGACAATCAAATTACAAATAACGTTGCTCCATTTACAAGCAGTTTTGCATACGTTGCAGAAAAATGTGAAAGAGATATGGGTCTTATTGTAGACGCAGTTATTTGGGATATTAAACATGGCGGCAACGAACTTACATGGGACGCAATGTACGAGTATGTTAAAAATGCAACTAATTTTTACACACTAGGACAAGAAGCAGAAACAGTAGCAAGTATTAACTACGGTGTAACTGTAATGACTGCTGTTTTAAATCAAACAGCGCCAGCAGTAAATTATCAAACATTAAATGGTGATAACTCAACAGCGATTGTAGTACAACATACAGATGCAAGTTTAACTGCTGAAACTGTAATTGAACATATTACAAAAAATGTTAAAATGATAACAGATGCAATTACAGCATCTAACCCAAATCAAGTGTTGCCTAAGAAAATTGTTCCAACAACATTAATTAAAGTTTCTACAGGATACTACTACGAAGTACTTCCAATTATTGTACCAGCTGAATGTTGTATTATGGGAGACGAATTACGTGCAACAAACGTACAGCCTCGTAAAGCAACAAATGCTACACTAACACCAAAACAAGATATACCATTTAGTTTTGAAGGACTTTCTCGTGTAGAAGAAGTTGTTGCAGATATTGTTGAAGGTGTTGCAGTTTCCAAAACAACAGCAAACGCATTGACACAAGACCAAACATGGCCTTATGCAGAAACTGATGTAGTTGGTCCACAAATACAAAAATTAGCACGTACTATACGTAGACAAATTGATAGTTCAACAGGTACTAAAGTTGAAGCAATTTATACACCTACATACGAATTAACTGATCCGGACTTTGGACGTTCAAGAGATTTATTCTTACAAAACAAAGCATTTATACAAGCAGAAATAATTGCTTACATTGAAGAAAATTATCCAGGTTTAAGTTACAGTAAAACAAAATGTAAAAATGATGTTGGCTTAATTATGGACAACGTTGCGTATGACTTAACATACGGCGGTAACTGGATGAGTGTTGAAGCAGGTAAAGCATACTTCAACGGTAATACAAATACATTACAAATTAACAGTAGTGAAAAAACAGCAACGTTAGCGGCATATGCACAACTTAAATCATTAATGCAAACAGTTGGACGTAACATTGTAGTTAACCCAACTAGCCAAACACCAGATGATGCGGCAGACGTATCAACTGTTGCAGTTCCTCAAATTGCAGGTACAGGCGGCAGTGTTACAGTTTCAACAGAAATAGGTAACTTACTAGACGATGTAATTTATACAATCGATAACGGATATGATAATGCTCCGGCAATTACATACCCAACAATAGAAGCAACAGCAGATGCGAAGTTAGTACAAACTCAAACTACTACTGACTTAGCAGGAATACAAACTGGAACTATTGACTTTATTAGTAAAAACTTTGGTTCGTTCAAATACAACAGTGCAACTTGCCGTAGAGACTTAACAAATATTATTACAGATGTTGCATATGATGTAGCATTGGGTACAAACTATAACGGTGTGTTTAGTGGTATTGCTTATCAGCGTCCAACTAATTCATATAACTTAACATCACAGCGTATTGAAACAATTGGCGCATTACGTTTTGCTAGAGATGAACTAAAAGCAGACATTACTGATGCAACAGCAGAAGCAAGAATGGTTGCGGCATTTAATGAAATAGTTGATATTATTGATAATGGATTAGCGGCGGCAGATGCAAATGTGTATCCAACACCAAGCTCATTACCAACAACAAATGCTGACGATGCGTTTGCTGACTTAAACGCAAACATTGCATTTATAAAAGAAGAAATTAATGCTTGGATTGATGATCAAGTTTTATTAAACACAACCACAACACCAGATCCAAACAGTATTTGGTTTAACTTTACTTACGATGCAACTAAGTGTGCAAGAGACGTAGGCTACATTATTGAAGCAATGAAGTATGATATACTTTATGGCGGCACAATGGGAGCATCAAGAATTGCTGAATCCTACTTTGGAATTAACGGCGATTCTTATCCAGCAAACCAAACAGCACAAACTGCGGCAGCCTATGATAGACTTGCTACAGTATTAGATCAAGTTGCAAGAGAAGCATCAGTAACTAAATCTTCAGGTAACGCTCTAAACCAAACACAATTAGGTTCAGCGGCAACATCAACTGAAGGTAACGCATTACTTGCAAACATGCAAATTATTGAAGATGTATTAACAGCAGGAAATGCTAACAGTATGCCAGCAGTAGTATATCCAAACTTAGCATCATTAGGAGTGTCAGCTACATTACAAACTGAAAAGGGCGCAATGGACACTGCTAGAGCACAAACAATATTAGATGTTATCCAATACATTTCAGATACTTATAATGACTTTAATTACAATCATGCTAAGTGTTCAAGAGATGTTGGATTAATTATAACTGCTTTTGTATACGACTATGCATTAGGTACAAACTATGCAGGTATGTTTGCGGCGCAATCATACTTAAGAGCACCAAGTAAAAATGTTGTTAACGATCAAAAAACTGCAAGTATTGCGGCATTTGAATTTGCAAGAACTAAAGTATTAGACTCAGTAGTTACAGCAGGTGGCTTTGCTCCAGCAGTACAAGCAGTAAACGATACTTGGGAATGGATCGATGATACAATCTTTAATGCTACAGCAGAAGGTGGTAAATCAAACAACGATCAAGAAGTATGGAACGCAGTAAGACACTTAGAACTTAATAAAGAATTTATTGTAGAAGAAGTTGTTGCACACGTTGATGACTGGTTTAAAATAGCAGTTACTAGTACTGATCAAGCATCAGGCGTATTAACAGTAGCAGATACAAGTTGGTTAAAAGCAAATCAAAAAGTACTTGCACAAAACATGGACGACTCTGCAGACGCAGTAACAGATGCAAACCTTGCAGTAAGCACAACTTACTATGTTAAAGATATTCTAAGCGATACAACACTTACATTATCTGCAACACCAGGTGGCTCGGCTGTTTCATTATACGACACTGATTCAATTGTAGTACAATTAGATGAAGGCAAGTTCCGAAACGATATGTCTGATATAGTTGAAGGTATTGCATTTGATGCAGTCCTTAATACTAACTACAACCAAGTAGCATTAGGCTTAGATTTTGTAACAGGCGACAATGCATCAATAACTGCATTAGGCAAAACACAAATTGCGGCAGGTATATCATATGCTAAAGGATTAGTTGCAGGAATAAAAGAGTTTAGAACAAATGCAACTTACTTGTCAAGATCAAATGCAGGATTTGACGAAGTTACTGATATTGTAAACAACGGTGCAGGCAATGCAAACGCATTAACTTACACAGGCACAAACAATGCAGTTGAACAAGTAGAAAACAATGAAGCATTTATAGCAACAGAAGTATTAGAATGGATTAACCAAAACTATAATTCAATTTACACAGCAATGGACACTGCACAGTTTACAACTGAAATAGGGTACATAGTTGATGCTTTAAGATATGACTTATTAAATGGCGGTAACAGTGCAACACATAGACTTGCTACAAGATACTTTACAGGCACAGTATTTAAAGCCAACCTTGGTAATAATGCTACAGCGGCTGGACTTGCATTTAACTACTTACAATCGTTTATTGATAACGTAGTATTAGATAATACAGCAGGTTGGTCAAAACTAAGCGGTGGAACACAAGATGTAACTGCTTCAGCTGGTACAGCAACCCAAGCAACAGCGGCACAGGCTTTAGTAGGAATAATAGAATCAGTTGCAGGCGGTAACGCGGCAGGTGTTAAAAATTATCCAACAATGTCACTAGCAAATGCTACATCAGTAAGTAAAGTTATAGCACATGCTTCTAAAATTGGAGTTAAAGCAGTACGTAGTGTAAGTAATACTTACAGAGCAATGTTTGAATTAAAAGCAGATTATGCTTACAATAAAACATTATGTAAACGTGATGTGCGTGAATACATTGAAGCAATGAAATGGGATATGACTAACACTCAACAGTGGGCAAGAACATACACTGATAGTATTAGCTTTAATAGACCAGGTGCTTATAAAACAAGACTAGCGGCACGTTACTATGTTAACAACGTAATAGGATCACAAGAAGAAGATTTCTACTACTTACGTAACGGTACAGGTTTAAGATTACAAACAATGGAAGGTCTACAAGGCGACCTAAGTCCAGTAAATGCTTACGGAACAAGACGTCCAACAGCGGGTGCGTATGCATCACTAGATCCAGGGTATGGTCCAGATGATACAAGAGTTTGGATTAGTGCAAGATCACCATACATACAAAACTGTACAACATTTGGCTTTGGTGCAATAGGACAAAAAATTGACGGTGCCCTACACAACGGTGGTAACGACTCAATGGTATCAAATGACTTTACACAGGTTATTAGTGATGGTATTGGTGCATGGATTACAAACAACGGTAGAGCAGAACTTGTGTCAGTGTTTACATACTACTCACACGTAGGTTATCTTGCAGAGAACGGCGGACGTATACGTGCAACAAACGGTAACAACTCTTACGGTTCATTTGGATCAGTAGCAGAAGGTACTGACCCAGAAGAAGTAGCAGTAACAGGTATTATTGATAATAAATTCCAGTATAACGCTACTGTAGCAACTGTTAATACAGATGCAGATCAGTTACTAGCATTAGAATATTCACATGCTGGTAATGACTATACTGAAGCAAAACTAGACTTCTTTGGACCAGGTTCAAACGAAGTTACAGTATCAGATGAATTTAGAGATGGTGCAGTATATCAAGTTGGTATTGGTAATACAGTAGATGTTACTGACGGTGGTAAAGGTTACTTAGTTGTTACTAATACTGCACAAGCAGGTAGTACTACAAGTCTTACAATATCAGCAACAGACGGTAACATTAGTTCAGCATACATTGGTATGAGAATACAAATTGTTGGTGGTGCTGGTGCAGGTTTATTTGGTATAATTGACACATACAATGCAGGTAGTAAAGTAGCAACTGTCGAAAGAGAAAGCGACGGAGTTGCAGGTTGGGATCATGTACTTCCAGGATTTACTTGGGAAGAACCTAACTCAACTTCAACATATTTGATTGAACCAGCGGTTTCGTTTACTGCTCCAACTAAAACTTCAGGTGATAGTACGCTACCAACATCAACAACTTGGTATGCAAACGAGTTTATCGAAACAGCGGCACAATATACAGGAGTTGCTTCTGAAACTGAATCAGACGGTAACGGTGCAACATTTGATGTTACACGTAACGGTAGCAAATATTATGTTACAGTTAATGCCGCAGGTACTGGTTATGTTAGAAATGCAACTGTAACAGTTAAAGGTTCTAACTTAGGTGGCGTAGATGTAACACACGATATAACAATAACATTAACATCACTTAATGCTAATGGCTCAGTTGTAGACTTTGACTTTATTGGTCAAGGACGCAAAGGATTCTTCCTTGGCGCAGGTAGCGGCAGTAACGGTGCAATCAGTTATGACGGTATTACATGGCAGTCACAAAATATTACAGCACCAGGTGCAGGTAATTGGTCAGACATTGCTCAAGGTTTACTTGATGATGGATCAACTACATTCCACCCAAGCTCAATAATTATTGTTGGTGACGGAACTAACGACATAGTACGTTCCGAAGACGGCGATACTTGGACAGCTGGTACTTTACCAGGTGCGATGAGTAGTGCAGGTGAAAAGAGTATTGCATTTGGTAACGTTAGTGTTGCAGTTAATAGATACGTTGTTATTTCAGATGATGACAGAGATGTTGCTTATACAGAAGACGCAGGTCAAAACTGGACATTGACATCAAGTGCATTATCAGCAGTAGGCTTTGATAATATTACATACGGAGCAGGATTATATGTTGCTGTACGTTCAGGAACAACAAGCATAAGTTACTCAACAAATGGTGTTGTTTGGACTGATGTTACTGCACCAGGAACAATAACAGGACCAGTAGTTTTCGGTAACGGACGTTTTGTTGTAGCAGGCGGAACAGTTGGTGTAATGTACAGTTTAGATGGTATTACATGGGCAAATCCAGCATATCCAGGTGGTGCAAACGTAAGTACACTAGCTGGAACAGAGCGCAACTTAGCATACGGACACGGCATGTTTGTTTTAACATCAGATGATACTGACGGAGTTCTTTATTCAGAAGATGCAATAGTTTGGACACTACAGTCATTAGGTTCTGCTGTAACAGGCGGATTTAATGCAGTTGCATTTGGTAACCCTGAGAAGATGGGAGTGTTTAGTATACTTCCTAATGCTACAGGTACAGGTGCAAAATACGCTAAGATTGGTGCTACAACAAAAGCAAGAGCAGGTTTAGCAAATGAACAAATATTTGAGTTTAGAATTTATGAACCAGGTTCAGGCTACACAAGCGCACCAACTATTACTGTAACAGATCCAAATAATATTGAAGATGTTACACCAGTAGTAAGATTAGGAACAGGCGCACTTGGACAACCAACATTTGTAAACAGAGGTAGTGGCTTTACAACTGCAACTGCATCAATTGATGCACTAAACAGTAACGGTAACGCAGACTTCTTACAAAGTGGATCGTATATTGCTGTAAGAAGACTTACTTCAAGACCAGTTAACGGATCCAATGTTGAGTTTGCAGGACTTCCAGGACAGTTCTTTAAATTGGTTAGTACAGTATCGTTTATTGGTAGCAACGATGGATCGTATACAACGTTCTTACAAGTTTCACCAGCAATAACTACAGCAAATATTCCAACAGATGGCGATGCTGTAAACATGCGTATCAGATTTAGTCAAGTACGTCTAACAGGACATGACTTCCTAGATATTGGTACAGGTAACTTTAAAGATACAAACTATCCAGGTGTACCAGTTAACGTACCTGACCAGAATAAAGAAACACAAGATGCTAACGGTGGTAGAGTGTTCTACACAGCAACTGACCAAGATGGTAACTTTAGAGTTGGCGACTTGTTTAGTGTTGAACAGGCAACTGGTGTTGCAACATTGAACGCTGAAGCGTTTAACATTGCAGGTCTACAAGAACTGTCGTTAGGTGAAGTTACACTAGGTGGTAACTCAGCAAGTATTACTGAATTTAGTACAGATCCATTCTTTACTGCAAACAGTGATACGATTGTTCCAACACAGAGAGCAATTAAAGCATACATTGAATCACAAATTGGTGGCGGTGGTGCTACACTAGTTGTTAACAGTGTTACAGCAGGTGATATATTCATAGGCGGAACACAAATTACAACAGTGTCAGGTAGCCCAATAACAATTAAAGCGAACATTGTGTTTAGTGGTACGGTGCTAGGATATCCTCTAGCATGGAATTATTACCAGAGATAACAGTAACGGATAAATATTAGTAAGATAAAATGTTGAAATATCTAGCATATAACAGGAGATTAAGATAATGGCAAACGGAGTACTAGGATCAGCGGATTTAGCCGCGACAACGTATACTAACATATACGATGTACCCGATGGAAACTTTTCTGTAGTATCGGTGAGCATTTGTAATAAAAATGCAACATCGGTAACAGTAAGGCTTGCATTGGCAAAACCAGGGCAGTCACTACCACAGGCAGATGACTATATAGAATACGAAACAGAGATATTACCAAATGGTGTACTTGAAAGAACAGGCGTTGTTCTTGAAGCAGACCGTAAAGTTTTTGCTCGTTCGTCAGCAACACAAACAACTGTAGTAGTTTACGGTATAGAAACAGCAACAGTATAAGGAAATAGATTATGGCTAGAAGAATTTCAACAGGAAAACTAGGAAGACCAATACTAGGAAACATTAGTGTTGAAGATAGCACTTTTGGTTCAGTGATAGCCAATGCAGATGTTGTTTTAGAACCTAATGGTACAGGCGTAGCACGTTCAACTACAGCTTTTCAAGTAGACAGTGCAAATGCTTTACGTTTAGCGGACAGTGATAATACTAATTACGTTGCTTTTAAATCTCCAGCGGCGGTAAGTAGTAATGTTACATGGACGTTACCAGGCGCAGATGGAACAGCAAACTATCTATTAGCAACAGACGGATCAGGAACACTAGCTTGGGCTTCACCTTCATTAGCACTAGCAGATGATACAGCAAGTGGTAACATTAATGTTGTACTTACAGCTGATGCAGGATCAAGTTTTTCAAACGCAAAACGTTCATCAAGATTACAGTTTGCACCCAACTCAGGTAATTTAACAATTACTGGTGAAGTAGGCGCGGCAACTGGTAATTTTAGTGGAACAGTTACAGCAGGCGGATTTGCAACTACAGGTGGTGCAAGTTTTGGCAGTGACTTAACAATTACAGGAACATTAACAGCAGGTACAGTTGCATCAACAGGTAACATTACAGCGGCTGGCGATATTACTTCTAACTCAGATGTTAGATTGAAATCCAATATTATTGGTATTAAAGATGCTTTAGCAAAAGTATTAAAATTAAATGGTAAAGAATACACAATGAACGGCAAGGACAATCAAATTGGTTTGCTTGCACAAGAAGTTGAAGAAGTATTACCACAAATGGTTCATACAGCAAACGATGATATGGGTACTAAAGCAATTAACTACCAAAACATGGTAGCACTATTAGTTGAAGCTGTAAAAGAATTACAGCAGGAAATAAAAGGTTTAAAGGGGACAGCGTAAATGGCTTTCTTTGTAGGAGCAACTGAAGTAGTTCCAGTACCGCCCGGAACCGATGCTACTCGCGGAGCAGAATTGATGTCCGACGGTCAAGGAGCGGCGTTCTGGGGATACATGGGTGCGGCAAGTGGCGACCCGGCGGCAGTTGATACCGGTGGATGGAGATATAGATCTATATTTACACACGGATACTTAGCGGCAGGCTACAAAGGATCTAACCCTTGGAGAAGTGTTAATAAGACTTGGCATAATACAGATACAACATTATACTGCGGAGAGCAGTTAGCAAGTACACAAGCATATACAAACGGTGTATGGAGTGATCATCACGCATACGTAATGACTGGTGGTGGCTTTAGTGGTACTAGTTCAGCAATATCAAGTTATAGTTTAGCAAACGGTTCAATTAGAATGTTTACATCAGATGGATTTTCATCTAGTGGTGTTAGTTACGGCTATGTAGGAAATGATCCAAAGAACGAAGGACTAGGTTATGGTTCAGCAGGATATGGTAACCACGTAGGTGGTATGAGAATGCACGTTAACCGTTATGACTTTCCTGCGGCAAATGATATTAAAGGACAAAGTGGTTGGATTAACGGCGGCGGTAGTTCAGATACATCACGTATGCACTTTCCAACAGAAGTTATGTACAGTGGATGGAATTCAGGTACAGATGGATACGGCTGTGGCGGACACGGAGAAAATAGAGGATACTTTGCTTGGGAATCTACATATAGATATGTAACATGGGCAAACTCAACATGGTCAGGAACAGGATCATGGGGTGGATATTCAAAAGATAGACATTGTAAAATACAATCAACAAAATGGGGACACCATTATATTGGTACAGGTAACAACGTAACAGCTGGTAAGGCAAGATTTAGTGATGCAACAGGTTCAACTGTAGCAAACTTTAACAAAGTAAGAAGTTACGGAGAAGATAATTCAGAAGACGGTCAGGATCACGGATATATTATGGGACACTTTGACGGTCAACAAAACAATCACACTATTAAACAAACACACTCCAGTGATACTGAAACAACGCTTGGTGCTAACGCAATGCCTAAAGGGCATTATGGACAGAGTTCGGGTGCATGTTCAACAGGCGCGGCAGGTGTTTTAGGGGGTATAGGATAATGGCATTTTTTGCAGGGGCAACAGAATTAGAATTTGTACCTCAAGGTACTGATAGTTCACGTGGTGCAAAACTTATTTCAGATGGTTCAAATGGATCGTTTTGGGGATATATGGGCCACACAGGAACTGGTTCTGTACAAGGTGGTGGAGCATGGAGATATAGATCCATATACACACATGGTTATTTGGCCGCAGGATACAAAGGTTCTAACCCATGGCGTTCAGTAAACAAAACATGGCATGCAACAGATAGTACTTTATATTGCGGAGAACAAATTTCAGGACCTCAATCATACTGTGACGGTTTTTATTCAGACTATAATGGTTATATTCAAGCAGGTCCTACAGGTAGAGCATTTAACGCTGGTGGCGATTGGATGGCAAGTTACGGATTAGCAAACGGTACTATACGTATGTTTACAGCAGATGGTTTTTCATCAGCTGGTCTAAGTTATGGTTATGAAGGTAACGATCCAAAGAATGAAGGCTTAACATACGGTAGTGGTGGTTTTACAAATCACGTAGGTGGTATGAGATTAAGTACATCAATAGTTGATGCTTGCGGAACACAAGACATTAAAGGTCAAGGTGGTTGGATGAATGGTGGCGGTACTAGTACAACACACCGTATGCATTTTCCAACAGAGGTTATGTATACTGGTTGGGATAGTGGTAACTCAGGAAGAGGTACAGCGGCCGCAGGCGAAAATCGCGGTTATTTCCAATGGAGTGGTACTAACTACAAATATGTAACTTGGAGTAACAGCACTTGGACAACTAACTGGCCACAAGGCGGCGGTTGGGGTAAAGATAACCACTGTAAAATACAATCAACAAAATGGGGTCATCATTACATTGGTACAGGAAATAATGTTACATCGGGTAAAGCACGTTTTAGCGATGCAACTGGTGCTACGTTAGCAAACTTTAGTAAAGTTAGATCCTATGGCGAAGACAATCCAATGGACGGACAAGATTGGGGTTACATCATGGGACATTATGATGGACAGCAAAACAATCATACTATTAAACAAACACACTCAAGTGATTCAGAAGTAACACTTGGCGCTAACGCTATGCCTAAAGGACACTATGGACAAAGTTCCGGAGCGTGTTCAACAGCGTCGGCAACGGTTATTGGAGGAGGAATGTAATGGCGTTTTTCTTAGGAGCAAATCAAGTAAATCCAGTACCAGCAACTACTACAGAAAATACAGGTGCTAAACTTATTTCAGACGGTTCAACAGGAGCTGGCTGGGGATATATGGGCAGTGGCTTTACAGGGTTAGATAATGCTCAGTGGAGATATAGATCTATATTTACGCATGGATACTTAGCAGGTGGTTATAAAGGTTCGACTCCGTGGCGTTCAGTAAACAAAACATGGCATAATACAGATACTACTGTATATTGTGGAGAACAACTTTCTAACTATTGTGCATATACAAATGGCTTTTGGAGCGATTATCATGCATATATTTGTTCAACTAACGGCTACAATAATGCACATGATCAAATTTGTTCATACAGTCTAGCAAATGGATCAATTAGAATGTTTACATCGGATGGTTTTTCATCATCTGGTATTGGTTATGGATACGTAGGTAACGATCCTAAAAACCAAGGACTAGGTTATGGTACAGCAGGTTTTGGTAACCACGTAGGTGGTATGAAAATG
>Ga0233432_10000960_pt1 | contig 27847 bp, 23 predicted proteins | sample SI_122_August201_6_FD_179870 | JGI IMG/M metagenome (GOLD analysis project Ga0233432, IMG submission 179870) | Seawater microbial communities from Saanich Inlet, British Columbia, Canada - SI_122_August2016_10_MG | ecosystem: Environmental > Aquatic > Marine > Inlet | place: Canada: British... | reverse complement strand
ATGCTACTCCTCCTTCTAGCTTTAATAATCCAGATGATGGTGTTGTAATTGGCTACAGATATTTTGGTACTATGGGAAGTGTACAAGCTCCATATAATAAAGGAAGAACATGTACGCATGAAGTTGGTCATTGGCTAAATTTAGACCACGTGTGGGGAAATGGAGGTAATTGTGGCAACGACAATGTTAATGACACCCCTACCCAAGAAGAAGAGAATTATAATTGCCCTGCTTTTCCTCATAATGCAAATAGCTGTGGCACATCTAACTCTAGTGGAGATATGTTTATGAACTATATGGACTATACAAATGATGGGTGTATGAACTTATTCACATTAGGTCAAAAAGCAAGAATGATCGCTGCAATTAATCAATATAGATCAGACCTTTTAAGTCATAATTTATGTAGTACTGTCCCACCAGTTCCATCTTGGAACTGTGTAAATGGTAATTGTATAGATCCATTAAATGGTAATGGTATATATTCAGACTTAAGTAATTGTCAGGCATCCTGTTTTTGCGCAGCAGGAACTCCCCCTGTTTCTGAAGATTTTCAAAGTGGACTTCCAAGCTGGACAATAATTAACAATGATGGTAGCGATACTTGGGAAATTACAAATTCTGCAGGCTATAGTAGCTCTTCTTCTATTTATATCAATAATGCAGAATATTCTGCAAATGGTCAATATGATGACCTTGTACTACCAACTCTTGATCTCACATCATATTCTAGTATATATCTTACTTTTGATTACGCATACAGTTTATGGACAAATCCTGCTTCTGCTCAAAACTGGTCAGATACTTTAATTATATATGTTTCTGATGATTGTGGCAACACTTGGACTAATGTCTGGGAAAAAGCAGGATTAAATCTTGTAACTACTAGCCCGTCCTACAACGGATTTAGTTGGGCCCCTAGCAACAATAATGATTGGAACTCTGAAGTAATTGATCTCTCTAGCTATACCAATCAAGATGATTTTGCCATCAAATTTAGAAACATAAATCAATATGAAAACAATTTATTTTTAGATAATATTAATCTGTGGGATAACAATACTAATGTTAATCAATTGCCATTAAACAGCAGGAAATTGATTAAAGTAATTGATATTTTAGGAAGGAAAAAATCTTCTAATTCACAAGCGGTATATCTCTACATCTATGATGATAATACAGTTGAGAAAAAAATTATTCTAAAATAAGTTAAAGAATTTAGTCTACAAAAGATGTAACTTTATAGTGAGTTTCTTGCCCTCCACCAGCAACATATTGTCTTATTTTCTTAACATTTTCAAACTCTTTATGCTTCAAGCAAAATGTTTTAATTGAGTCTTTATTTTTTAAATAAAATATTTCTTTATAATCTTCTTTAGCATATTTATGTGATTTTAATCTAGTGTCTAATATATTTCCATTGTTAATGAAGAAAAAAAGATTAAAAAAAATTTCAACAATTAAGACAAGGAGGGTTGATTTCATACTTTAAATATATTAAATATTTTTAAATCAAATATTTATAGACTTTTTATTAACCAAGTATATACCTGAAAAGATTAAAGCTACACCAACAAAATATTGATCTATTAATTCTTCTCCATCTATGAATCCCCAAAATAAAGCAACAATAGGAATTAAATAGGTAACAGAAGTTGCAAAGGTTGGAGATGAGATTTTAATGAGCTTATAGAATATTACTCCTGCAAGTGCGGTACATATAACTGCTAAAATAGTTATGTAAGCAAGTGATTCATAAGCTTTATTATTATTAAATAGAGCTATAAAATCTGTACTAAAAACATAAACTCCAGATAGTGGACCAACAACTAAAAAAACAATAGTAGTTATATCAGTTGAATCTAAATCTTGAAGATACCTTTTTATAACATTTGCGCTAATTGCATATAGTAAAGAGGCCAATACAACGAGATAGACGTAAATATTAACACTAATACTTTGATTAAGAGTATTTAATGAAAGAAAAACAGCCCCAATTAGACCTATAAAAACTCCCAGCAAATTCATTTTGTGATATTTATGATTAAATACAATAACACCAATACCAAAAGTAAATAAAGGAGTTAAGGAGTTTAAGATTCCCACAAAAGAACTATCTAGGTAAGTTTGAGCAAGTGTAAATAAAAAGGCAGGTATTCCACTTCCAAAAAGTGCAGCAACTAGAACTGGAATATAATGTTTCCTTCTTAATTTTTTTAAAGCAGGAAAAACAAAAGGGGTTAAAACAATAGAAGTTATAAATAATCTTAATGCTGCAACTTGTTCATATGAAAAAACCTCTAAACCCTTTTTCATTAATATGAAAGAGCTACCCCAAATTAATGATAAAATTATAAGATAAAGATATCGGATTGAAAATACATTCAAAACTCTAATCCCAACTTAAAGATTCAATTAAAACTTTAATATCCTCTTTTATAAAGTTATTAACTGGAGCTATAGAATCATTTATTTGTGTGTTAAAATAAAAAGATCCTCTAAAAAAATGATTAAGACTATCTGTCAAATAAAACTGAGACGAAGTTGCTGTAATGCCTTGATAATCATAAAGCATTCCAAAAACATTATTTTCATCATTAACATATACTTGCTCACTAATCATATCTGCCTGCTTATTATGCTTATATGCTAATGATCTAGATTGTTCAATATGTGCATCCAAATCATCATTTAAGTTCACATAGGTGAGATGTAATTTACCTGAAAATTTTAGAAAATTTATATTTAAAAAATTAACATTTTTATCTCTTTCAACTTTGGTATATTTTGGATACAAAAATGATAACATTAATTTATCATCACTAAAGGTCTGATATTCTTTTTTGGGAAATTTAATCTTAAAAAAAGCTCTTGGCTTAGGGGTATAGTCACTTCCGCATGCAAATAAAAATAAGAACAATAGGCTATACCTCATCTAGTGTTACTTTTACACGTTTAATTCTCCTTAAATCAACAGATTCAATTTGGAAAATAAATCCTTTAATTTTTATTATATCTCCAATCTTTGGAATTATACCTTGATGCTCCAAAATCAATCCAGCTAAAGAATCCGACTCACCTTTTAAATCATCAAAAAAGTCTAAATCAACTTTAACAATTTTTAAAAAATCTATTAATAGAATTTTACCTTCAAAAACATAGTTTTTTTCATCAAGTTTTGAATAATTGTGATCTTCATCATCAAACTCATCATTAATCTCACCAACAATCTCTTCTAACACATCTTCTAAGGTAACTATTCCAGAAGTACCACCATATTCATCCACAACAATAGCAATGTGATTTTTCTTTGCTTGAAACTCTTTGAGCAAATCGTTAATCATTTTATTCTCTGGAACAAAAAAAGGAAGTCTACACAAATCAATCCAGCTAAAATTATTATCCTTGGAAAGGAAAGGTATTAAGTCTTTTATATATAAAATACCTAAAACATTATCAAATTGCTCGTCATAAACAGGAATTCTAGAGTACCCAGATGATGTTATAATCTTAAGAAGGTCAGAATATTTAGTGTTTTTGTCTACAGCTATCACATCAACTCTTGACCTCATGATTTCTTTAACATCTGTATTACCAAACTCAACAATACTTCTTAAAATTTTACCTTCTTTCCCATCATTTTCCTGATCAGTAAGTTCTAATGCTTTTGAAATTTCATCAATATTAACATTTGATTCTTTTTTAATCAATCTATTTTCTATTAAGGACGTTGTTGAAACTAATAAATAACTAAATGGATAAAACAACTTATTTAAAAATGTAAGTGGCTTTGCCATTAACAAACTAAATTTTACAGCATTCTGATTAGCATACACTTTTGGAGTTATCTCACCAAATAGAACTAATAGAGAAGTAATTATAATAACTTGAAAAACAAACTCTAATATTGACCCCTGTGGAAAAGTAAAAGAAATACTTGTTAGATATGCAGATATGATAACAATAGCTACATTAATAAAATTATTAGCTATTAATATTGTTGCTAATAAATGATTTGGTGATTTTAATAGTTTAAAAATCAATTTGTTTTTGGGATTATCTTCTCTCAATTTTTCAAGATCAGACATACTTAAAGAAAAATAAGATATTTCAGCCCCAGAAACAAAAGCAGAAAAAGTCAATAACAATACTATCAGAAAGAAAATTAAAACATTTTCAATTTGAAAAAAATGAATATCAACTTGAGAAAGTATATTTAGAGTAATGGGTAAAGGATCTTCTTTCAAAGGAAAAATATTAATTAAAAGGGCAAGTCATCTTCAGTAGATGGAGTATTATTATCTTCCGAATTCCCTGATCTTCCAAGCATATTTAACTTATCTGCTAGTATCTCAGTTTTATATCTGGTATTTTCATCTTTATCAACCCATTTATTTGTTCTAATCTTTCCCTCAATATATACGCTAGAACCTTTTTTCAAATATTTTTCAGCAATTTCAGCTAATCCTCGCCAAAGAACTACATCATGCCATTCGGTTTGACTAACACGGTCTCCCTCTTTGTTTTTATAGTTTTCAGTGGTAGCAATTGACATATTTGCAACTGCCACGCCATTATCTAAATATCTGACTTCTGGATCTTTACCTAGATTTCCTATAAGAATAACTTTATTTACTCCAGACATAAACTTTTTTTAATTTCAATAAACAAATTTAAAAAAAAACTATCAAACAGCTGATTGACTAAGATAGTTCTCTAAAAGCTTGGATACCGGAAGATTTAATAATTGATCTTTTTTAAAGAATTTATAGTCATTAGTCTTTACTTTTTTACACTCTATGTGAAAAAACCTAACATGTAATTTTTGATGAGATAGTTTATGTGTAATAATTGAAGAAACATTATTAATTTGAAAATTATTTTTATAAAAAAAATTAGTCCACTGATTACTTTTAACAACTTTATTAACTGAAAGATCTTTTTTAAATTCTAATGAAGGAAATTCATATAAACCAGACCAAATACCTTTATTTTTTTTCTTTAAGAGAGTAGAATCTCCAATGGAGATAATTAAAAAATTTAGATATCTATTCTTAACTTGAATTTTATTTTTTTTTCTAGGAAAAATTTGAACTTCTGAATTGCTAAACGCATAACATTCGTCTTGAAAAATACAGCTAATACATTTTGGTTTTTTTGGTGTACAAACTAAGGCTCCAAACTCCATTATAGCTTGATTATAAGTGTAACTATCTTTTTTTGGCAAATTAAAATCAGCAAGTTTTTTAAATTGCTTGTTGCCTATAGATGTATCAAAATAACTATCTACACCAAATACTCTACTTAATACTCTAATAACATTTCCATCCAACACTGCATATCTTTTATTAAATGCAAAAGATAAGATTGCTGACGCAGTATAATCTCCAACACCTTTTAAGCTTAAAATATCCTTGTAATTTTGAGGGAAATTACCATTATAGCTAGAGCAAATAAATTTTGCTGTATAATGTAGATTTCGTGCTCTAGAATAGTAACCCAGTCCCTGCCAAAGTTTTAAAACTTTATCTTCACTAGAATTCGCCAAATCAAAAACAGTAGGGAATTCTCGTATAAAATTATAGAAGTACGGCAATCCTTGTTGGACTTTCGTTTGTTGTAATATAATTTCAGACAACCAAATTTTATAGGGATCATTAGTTTGTCTCCAAGGAAGATCTCTACTATTGATTTTATACCATGTAATTAATTGTGTAGAAAAATTCATTAATAAGAAAAGTATTTATAAAATATGAATTAAGGGGATAGATAAAATTTGATATATTTGCAGTCAAATTTAGTAAAATATATTCATGACAAAAGCAGAAGTTGTAAGTAAGATAGCATCAAAAACAGGAGTAGAAAAAGTAACAACTCTTGCTATAGTAGAGTCATTTATGAGTGAAATTATGAGTGCTGTTTCAGAAAATGAAGCTGTATTTTTAAGAGGATTTGGAACATTCAAAGCAAAAAAAAGAGCTAAAAAAACCGGTCGTAACATTAAGAAAAATACTACCATAATTATACCAGAGCATCATATTCCTTCATTCAAACCTGCGAAGATTTTTGTGCAGGACGTAAAAAATAAAGTAAAATAAAACTTTAAAAAATATTTAAGATGTCAGGAGCTAAGAAAAAGAAAAGATTAAAAATTGCTACACACAAGCGCAAAAAGCGCTCAAGAAAAAATAGACACAAAAACAAATAATTTGTTTCGTTAATCTATTTTTTAATCAGAAAAATAAACCATGAAATTCGACCTTATAATCGATTCAAGGTCTTCTGAAGTAGTAATTGCATTGTTATGTGATGGACAGTTAATTGAATTACATAAACAAAAACACGATAATAACTTTTCAGTAGGCGATATATACTTAGGGAAAATTAAAAAAGTTGTCCCTGGACTTAATGCAGCTTTCGTTAATGTTGGATACGAACGTGATGGATTTCTTCATTATTTAGATTTAGGAAGTCAAGTAAATTCTCTCAAAAAATTTACTGAAAAGGCAATTCAAAACAAACTCAATACTGCCTCATTAAAAAACTTTAAAAACGAAAAAAATATTGAGAAAGACGGAAAGATTGTTGATACTATCAAGTCTGGTGATCATCTTTTACTGCAAATTTCGAAGGAACCTATTTCCACTAAAGGACCAAGACTAACTGCAGAACTATCACTAGCGGGAAGATATATGGTTTTAACACCGTTTTCTGATAAAGTATCTGTTTCTCAAAAGATAGCTAAATCTGAAGAGAAAGCGCGTCTCAAAAAACTTATAAGAAGTATTAAGCCACCTGGATTTGGTGTTATTATAAGAACAGTAGCTACTGGTAAAAAAGTAGCTGAATTAGATCAAGATCTAAAAAATCTTTACAAAAAATGGCAAGCAATCAGTAAAAAATTAAAAGGATCAAAAGCACCAATAAAAATATTAGGTGAACTAAATAGATCTTCTACAATTCTAAGAGATTTGCTTGACGCAAAATTTAACAACATTATTGTCAATAATAAAGATATTGCTCAAGAATTAAAAGACTACCTAGCAAGAATATCTCCAGAGCAAGAAAAAATTGTAAAAATTCATAAAGGTGAAACTCCAATTTTTCAAAAATATAATATTACAAAACAGATTAAAGGTGCTTTTGGAAAAAACGTTACAATTAAAAACGGTACATATTTAGTTATCGAACACACTGAAGCACTGCATGTTATTGATGTAAATAGTGGGAAAAAAGTTGATGCTAAAAAAAATCAAGAAGAAAATGCCTTAGAAGTCAATATTGAAGCAGCTAAGGAAATTGCTCGGCAGTTAAGATTAAGAGACATGGGTGGTATTATTGTTGTTGATTTTATTGATCAGAAATTTGAGAAAAACAGAAAACTTCTTTTCGAAAGCCTGAAAAAAGCTATGAGTACTGACAAGGCTAAGCATAACATCTTACCTCCAACAAAATTTGGATTAATACAAATAACTAGACAAAGAGTCAGACCTGCCCTTACAATTGATACTTTAGAAAAATGCCCAATGTGTGATGGTGGAGGAAAAATAGACTCTAGCTTATTGCTAATTGATCAAATTGAAAATAAAATTGCTAATTTAACTGTCATTAAATCCAATAAAATTCAAATTGCTACCCATCCTTTTGTAGCCAGTTATATTAACAAAGGATGGTTCTTTTCTTCAATTAGACATAAATGGGAAAACAAGTTTAAAAAAACCATTAAAGTTGTAGGGGATGATAGACTACACCTTCTGCAATACAGTATTGTAAAAAAATAACTATTTTTTTCTAGAATATAGCGCCATTAATATACTAATTGAAACCAGCATCATAGCAACACCAATTAAATAACCCCATCTAATATTATCGCCTAAATCAAAAAAAGGTAATGACAACAAAGAAATAAGTGAAATTCTTACAATAATATTTAATGAGCTAAATACAGAAGTTGCTCTTCCAATTAAATTATTTGGAATATGATTAAATAAATAAGTTGTTCTTAAAATTCTTATACCAGCATTTGTTATTCCTAAAACTAAACTACCAACAAAAAATACAATTAAAGAATTATAAAAGGTCATTGCAAAAAAAGCAATTGAAACAATCAACATCAATAAGATAACGGAAATATATGTGTCAAAATTTTTTAACAATCTTAAAATAAGCACTCCTGAAAAAATTGCTCCGATAGAATAATAAATTTCTGCCGAAGCATACACGTTTCCAGAAGCCAAAAGAAAGTCATGTACATAAGATGGTAATATTACATGCAACTCTACTAAAGTAAATGCAAATAACATGTATGATGTAATTCCAAAAATAAAAATTTCAGGATTTTGCTTGAGATAATTAAAACCTATTTTCAATCTGTCAAAAAGACTACCAGTATGAATTTTTTCATTTACAATAGGAGTATATTTTATTAGTGAAAAGATTACAATAACAGCTAGATATGTTAAAGCATCCATTAAAAAAATATCATAAATTTCCCAGGGCTTTACATCAAAAGGAAGTGAAAAATTAAATCCAGCAATTTCTAAATTTTTATTTTTTGTTCCTGTTAGTAAAATAGCTGCAAAAGCACCAGCAAGCACACTAGTTGTTTGGCCTTGAACTTCTATATAAGAATTTAATTTACCATACTTACTCTTTTCAGTTATTTCTTGACCGAAAGCATATAAATTAGGATAATGAATATTATAATTAAATATGGTAATAGCGAATACAGAAACAACTAAATATTCTGATAAATAGCCATTGACTGAACCAAAAAATGCAACACTACCGATAAATAGGCCACATATAATATTTGTTAAAATAAAAATTTTTTTTCTAGAATACCGATCAATCAAAGAACCGGCATAAATCCCCCAAAACAATGTGGAAGTGGTAATTATAATATAAGAAAGCGCAAAGAATTGTGGTTTATCTATAATCTCAATGAAATACCATGGGATTGCAATCATACTAATCCCCTGTGCTAGTCCAGAAATAATATTTGACAAGAAGAGAAGAGTTATCGCCTGCTTATTTTTCATTCGTGCAAATTTAAGATTATTAAGTAGAATACGTACATTTGGTTTTTGTCAAAAAAACAAAATATTGAATTTAGAAATCACTATTAGTAAGTTAGAAAAATATTGTTCTTACTCAGAAAAATGCAAGTCTGATATAATTAAAAAATTATGTCAATGGAAAATCTTTCATAACCATGATGAAATTATCAATCATTTAATTGACCATAATTATATTAATGAAGAAAGATATGCGTTATTATATTGTATGGGAAAATTTAATAGTAGACGATGGGGGAAACTGAAGATTTCTAATCACCTTATACAAAAAGGTATAAAGAACGAATATATTCAAAATGCTATCACGCAAATTTCTGATGAAAAATATAATAAGTCCTTAACTGACTTAATAAATTATAAATCAAATCAGATTAGTGACAGTAATATTTTTAATAAAAATTCTAAAATTGCTAAATACCTATACCAAAAAGGGTATGAGTCTGAGTTAATATGGAATAAAATCAAAATTATTTCTAAAGATTATGATTAACCAGGAAGAATTAACAAACATTTTAGAAAGAAAGGATCAGCTAGCTAAATTCTTAGATATTAAAACTAAAAAAGAAAAACTAGATTTATTAGACTCAAAAATGATGCGAAATAATTTTTGGGAAAATCCAAAAGAAGCAGAAAAAATATTAAAAGACAAAAAAGAAGTCGAGCAATGGATAAATCTCTATTCTAAAATCGAAAATAATATTGAAGAATTAAATATTTTGATAGAATTACAAGCTGATGAAAAGGAACTTTCTATTCAACATCAAAAGACTATAAAATTTCTGGAGGAATTGGAATTTAAAAAAATGTTAAATTCTAAAGAAGATAAATTAAATGGAATAATGACTATTAATCCTGGGGCTGGTGGAACAGAAGGCCAAGATTGGGCTGAAATGTTAATGAGAATGTACTTGATGTGGGGTGAAAAAAATGGATACAAAGTCAAGCAGTTAGATTTACACAATGCTGAACCTGTGGGAATAAAATCAGTTACATTAGAGTTTGATGGAGATTATGCATTTGGAAATTTAAAAAGTGAAAATGGAGTACATAGATTAGTTAGAATATCTCCATTTGATTCAAATGCTAAGAGACACACAACATTTGCTTCAGTATTTGTATACCCTTTAGTAGATGAAAGTATTGATATAAAAATTAATCCATCAGAGATCAGCTGGGACACTTTTCGTGCTGGAGGAGCTGGGGGCCAAGGAGTAAATAAAGTAGAAACAGCAGTCAGATTAAAACACTTACCATCTGGTATAATTATAGAAAATTCTGAAACAAGATCTCAACTAGAAAATAAAGAAAAGGCAATTAAATTATTAAAGTCCCAGCTTTATAAAGTTGAAATTGAAAAACAACAAAAAGAAAAAGAAAAAATTGAAGGAGAAAAGAAAAAAATTGAATGGGGATCTCAAATTAGAAACTATGTGCTTCACCCTTACAAGCTAGTAAAGGACTTAAGAACAAACTATGAGTCTACAAATCCGAAAAATATTTTGGATGGAGACATTAACGAGTTTATCAAGGCGTACTTAATAGAATTTGGATAAAAAAATAATATTAAATTTGTTATGCTAATCGGGAATCTGATTTTCTTCAAGTCGACCTTCTCTTAGCCAAACATATATAAAATAAGGGATTACACTTGCCAGAAAAAAAAGACACCAAAATGCCATTAAAAAGACAAAAAGAAAAGCTAAAAAACCTATAAATTTCATAGTTATTATTTAGAACAAAGAAACAACAACTTATTAAACAAACAAAATATTTTAAGATGAAATATAGAATAGAAAAAGACACTATGGGCGAGGTTAAGGTTCCTTTTGATAAATTTTGGGGAGCTCAAACTGAAAGAAGTAGAAACAACTTTAGAATAGGACCTGAATCTAGTATGCCATTAGAAATTATTTATGGCTTTGCGATATTAAAAAAGTCTGCAGCTCATGCAAACTATGAACTTGGTGTTTTATCAAATGAAAAAAAAGAGGCAATTTCAAAGGTTTGTGACGAAATATTAAATCAAAAATATAATGATCAATTTCCTTTAGTAATTTGGCAAACAGGTAGTGGCACACAATCAAATATGAACGTAAATGAGGTAATTGCTAATATAGCTCATATTAATGAAGGAGGAAAAATAGATGATATAAAAAAATCAATACATGCTAATGATGATGTAAATAAATCTCAAAGTTCTAACGACACATTTCCCACTGCTATTCATATTGCAGCTATGAAAGTCATTTTAAATAAAACCATTCCTTGTCTTGAAAGCCTAAGAAATGAATTAGAAAAAAAATCTAAAGCTTTTGATGAAATAGTTAAAATTGGAAGAACTCATTTAATGGATGCTACTCCACTAACATTAGGTCAAGAATTTTCAGCATTTGTTGCTCAATTGGGTTTTGGAATAAAAGCTTTAAAAAATACTTTACCTCACTTATCTGAATTAGCTATTGGAGGAACTGCTGTGGGTACTGGATTAAACACACCTAAAGGGTATTCTAATTTAGTAGCAAAAAAAATATCTGAATTTTCTGACATTAATTTCTTTAGTGCAAATAACAAATTTGAAGCACTATCAGCTAATGACGCCATAGTTGAATCACATGGCGCTTTAAAACAAATTGCAGTTTCTTTAAACAAAATTGCTAATGACATTCGTATATTATCTTCTGGACCGAGATGTGGAATTGGTGAAGTATTAATCCCTTCAAATGAACCAGGATCATCGATAATGCCTGGCAAAGTAAATCCAACTCAAGTAGAGGCATTAACAATGGTATGTGCGCAAGTAATTGGAAATGATACAACAATTTCAATAGCTGGTATGCAAGGTCATTTACAGCTTAATGTTTTTAAGCCTGTAATCGCAGCAAATTTTTTACAGTCAGCAAAACTATTGGCTGACGCTTGTAAGTCATTTGAGAAAAATTGTGTTTCAGGAATACAGCCAAATTTTAATAATATAGAAAATAATCTCAAAAACTCATTGATGCTAATTACTGCACTTAACACTAAAATTGGATATGACAAGGCATCTGAAATTGCAAAAAATGCTTACAATAATGGAACAACTTTAAAAGAGGAAGCGTTAAAGCTTAAATATCTTTCTGAAGAAGAATTTGATAAATGGGTAAACCCCATTTTAATGTGCAAAAAATAAAATTATTGATTACTTTTTAACTTAGATGTAAATCTCTTTATCTCTTGCTCATCGGCTTTATTACAGATTAATAAAGAATTATCACTTTCAACAACAATATAACCTGTCAAACCATTGATAATACATTCTCTACCACTATCAAGAATAACGATATTATCTTTTGAATTATGCAATTGAATATCTCCTCCTCTTATTGTATTGTTTTCATCATCTTTGGGCAAATGAGTGTCTATAGATCCCCAAGTACCTAAATCACTCCAACCAAAACTAGATGGGTATACGTACACAATATCAGATTTTTCTAAAATCCCATAATCAATAGAAATGTTTTTACATGAGGAAAAAATTCTATTAATAAAATCCTTTTCTTTAGTAGTACCATAAATTTCCTCTCCACTTTTAAAAATATCATATATATCTCTTAAATTTTTTCTATAAGAATCAATAATAACTCGCGAGGTAAATAGAAAAATACCAGCATTCCATAAAAAATCTCCGCTGTCCAAAAATTGTAATGCCAAATCTCTATTAGGTTTCTCAGTAAATGTTTTTACTTTTTTAATGTTTGTATTTGAATCAATAACGTTTGTATCTTCATATTGAATATATCCATAGCCTGTATCAGGACGAGAAGGCTGTATTCCTAGTGTTACTATTGTATCATTTTTAGAAATAGTATCAAATATTTCATTTACAATACGTACATATTCAGCATCGTTTGTAATAAGGTGGTCTGAAGGAGCAACAATCATACTTGCTTGGGAATTAATTGAATGAATTTTAAATGCAGCATAAGCAATACAAGGTGCTGTGTTTCTCATTACAGGCTCACAAAGAATTTGATTCTCTGAAATTTCATTTATTTGCTTTTTACATAAATTAAAATACTCATTATTGGTAACAATAAAAATATTTTCCTTGGGACATATTAAGGCAAGCCTTCTAAATGTTTGCTGTATAAGAGTTTCTCCAACACCTAAGATATCTAAAAATTGTTTTGGCATCTCTTTTTTACTAAGAGGCCAAAATCTAGAGCCTATACCTCCGGCCATTATTACAGCATAGTTGTTTTTATTCAAAATATTTTTTTTGCAAATTTAAACTATATTTTCTAATCATTTTTTTTAATCTGTGTAATTGGATTAAAAAGATACATTCTATTATTATCTAAATTTAGACATTTTATCCTTTTTCTAATTTTTTGATATTTTATATACTTTTTTCCTGAATACATAAATTGATCTCCATCATTAATCTCTGAAATTGTTAAAAAAATTTCACTATCATATTTTCTTAAAATTAAAGATAAAAACTCATCATTAGCTGTACTAGCAGATGGATTAATTAAATATCTAGAAAGTGCAGATAAAACTTCATCAGGAAAAATATTATAATCAAAAAAAGTCAGCATTAATTTTTTAAAATTTTCTTTCCATTGTATTCCATGAGGTTTTATGGTTTTGCCAAATTCAGCAAAAGTAAAAGCATGTGCAATTTCATGAGTTAATGTAATTAATGCAGCATATTTATTTAAATTATTGTTAACTGTGATAAAATGCCGATTATTTCTAAATTGATAATCTCCTAATTTAGTTTTTCTAGGATTAACAAATCTAATATCGATATTTAATTCAGTAATCCATTTTTTAATTTGGGGGAAAGCTCGATTAGGAATATAATTTTTAAAATCCAATGTATGTAAAACTTAATAAGTATTAGAATCCTATTACTAATGCTAAGTAACCTACAACTATTGCAATTACTAGTGAAAGTAAAGATACAATAAACCCATCTTTTCTATTCTCCGCAAGTAAAGGAAAAATTCCATCCCCACTTGTAGATATAGCAGCTGCAATTAATGCTGCCATAGGGAAATTAGGAATAGTGATAAAAGCTACTGCAACAGCAATTACTCCCCCGCAACCCGGTGTTACACCAATTAAAGCTGCTATTAATATAACAAGATGAACAGAGGATGTCATCCACGAATCAAATGTATCAGCACCTACAAGGACATCAATAACATAGTTAGCAACAAATAATCCAATAAAAACATACGTTACAACCATAGCAATATCTAAAATTGCATGCAATATCGTTGATTTAATATTACTGTAAGAGGAATAGCAGTCGTGATCTTTAAAAGTAAATTTGTTTACTATATAAAAAATTATGCATGTAACAGTGAGCGCTATCGAAATCCAGTAAGTTAAACTAGAAATAGCTTCAATCTCTCCTCCCCATAAAGCCATAATTGAACCAGGAGCTAAAAAAATAGCCATTACTAAAATAGCGTAAAAACCAAGTTTTTGAACAAATATACTTACTGAGGTATTTTTTGTTTTGCTAAGATTTAGATCCTCATTATTTTTTTGTTGAATATTTTCAGATTTAGCTCTAAAACCAATAATATCGAAAAAATATCCAAAAATAACTCCTGCAACTATTCCAAAGATTGTGATTATTACGTATGCTTTTAGATTACCGGATACAGAAGCCTCACCGGAAGCTCCTAACAACACAAAAGAACCTTCTCCTAGGGTGCTAATGAAAGTAGCTAATAAACCGCCGAATGAGATGTTTTTATTTTTATATGACGAGGCAACTAAAATTGTTGCGCCACATCCAGGAATTGCTCCCAAAAAAGATCCAATAATGGGATGAGTCCATTTAGGCCCAACCTGAACTGATACATTATTGTTTCTTTTTTTAATTGCAAAACTAATTAAAGCAAAACCAATAATTGACAGAGACACATAGCCACCTATTGCTCCTGCAGCTTCAAGATTATCTAAAAAAAATGAACTAAAATTAAATTCCATAATTATACTTTCATTGCAATTTGAGTCAAAATATCAACATTACACAATTTATTTTAAAAGAATTTTTTAGAAAATACTAACTTATAAGCGATGTATTGTTCTGATAAATTTTGCATCTGCAAATATATTTATTAAGATTAAATCTAAAGAAAAATAAATACTTAATTTTTTGAGTTTTGAGCAGAAAATTCAGGACAATCACAATTGCTCTTTTTGATAATATTACATGATGAGCATATAAAAAACATCAAAATTAGAAGAATAATATAATATCTTTGTACTTTCATAAGAGATTACAAATTTAAATAAAATACTTAATTTTAAAAATAATGAAATCTGTCTTAACACAAATCGGGCAATATTTTTTAATGCTAAATAAGACATTTAGCTTTCCTGAAAAGAAAAGTGTTTTCTTAAAACAATTCAGTCTTGAATTAGAAAAAATAGGCCTTAACTCTCTAGGAATAGTTACTATAATCTCATTTTTTATTGGAGCAGTTGTTAGTATACAAACTGCCTTTAACTTTGAAAGTCCGATATACCCAAAGTATTTAATTGGATACGCAACAAGAGAATCTTTGATTTTAGAATTTTGCCCAACTATGCTAGCTTTAATATTAGCTGGTAAAGTAGGGTCTAATATTGCATCTGAAATAGGATCCATGAGGGTTACAGAGCAAATTGATGCATTAGAAATTATGGGTGTAAACTCCGCATCATTTTTAATACTACCAAAGATTTTTGCAACAGTACTTTTTTTCCCGATTTTAATTATCCTTAGCATAACTATTGGATTACTTGGAGGATGGATAGGATGCCAAACTGCTGGAATTACAACAGCAAGTTTTTTGTATGGAATTAAATATGAATTTAATTCATTTTATGTTACATATTGTTTAATTAAAATAACTGTATTTGCATTTATCATATCATCTGTATCTTCTTATTTTGGTTATTATACAAATGGTGGAGCGCTTGATGTAGGAAGATCAAGTACAAAAGCTGTAGTATATAGTAGTATTATTGTTCTGATTTTTAATTTTCTTTTAACTGATTTACTATTAGCATGATTGAAATTAAAAACATACATAAATCTTTTGGAAATAATCATGTTCTAAAAAACATTTCATTCAAATTTGAAAAAGGAAAAACCAATTTAATAATTGGCGAAAGTGGATCTGGTAAGACAACTCTTTTAAGAATATTAATCGGTTTACACAAAATTGATCAAGGTGAAGTTTTGTATGATGGGAGAGATTTTAATCAATTAAATTCAAAAGACAAAAGAAAATTAAGACAAGAAATAGGAGTATTATTTCAAAGAGGAGCATTATATGATTTTATGAATGTTGAAGAAAATATTATGTTTCCATTAACAATGTTTACAAATCAATCTTATGAAGAAAAAATTGAAAGGGTAAATAACTGTCTTGCAAGAGTAAATCTTCAAAATAATAATAAACTAAAAATCAGTGAACTAAGTGGTGGAATGATGAAAAGAGTATCAATTGCCAGAGCAATAGTCATGAAACCAAAATATTTATTGTGTGACGAACCAAATTCTGGTCTAGATCCAAGAACGGCCATTATCATTGATAATTTGATTAAAGAAATTTCAGTTGAAGATGATATCACAACTATTGTTAACACTCATGACATGAATTCTGTAATGGAAATTGGTGACTCTATCGCCTACATAAATAATGGTCAAATTAGTTGGACTGGAAACAAAGAAGAATTACTTAAAAGTAACAATGAGCAGCTTAATAATTTTGTATTTGCATCTGAATTATTTAAAAGATTAAAAAATACATAAATGAAGGCTGTTAGAGCTAAGAAATTTTTAGGACAACATTTTTTAATTAATGAGGAAATTGCAAGAAGAATCACAGATTTAATTTCGAATAAAAACAATAAAAATATTTTGGAAATAGGGCCCGGGATGGGAGTTCTAACAAAGTATTTACAAGAAAAAGATATTAATCTTAGAGTAGTAGAAATTGACAGAGAATCTGTATTGTATTTAACAAACAAATTCCCTGATTTAAAAGATGATATTTTCGAACAAGATTTCTTAAAAATAAATCTAAAAAAATTATTTAGCGAAAATATTTCTATTATTGGAAACTTTCCTTACAACATCTCTTCACAAATTCTTTTTAAAGTTTATGAAAACTATGAAAAAGTAGATACTATTGTTGGCATGTTCCAAAAAGAAGTTGCTGAAAGAGTAACAAGTCAGACTGGAAGAAAGAAAGGTATTTTAAGTGTCTTGCTTCAAACATTTTACAATATAGAATATTGTTTTACAGTAGATGAAAACCAATTCTCCCCCCCTCCTAAAGTCAAATCAGCAGTAATAAGACTTGTCAGAAATAAAAGAAAAAAACTCGATGTAGATTTAAAATCATATAAAATGATTATTAAAGCAGCATTCAATCAAAGAAGAAAAACAATCAATAATGCATTAAAAAGTTTTAATTTAAAAAAAGATGATAAAATAATGCACCTTCTTAATTTAAGAGCAGAAAACTTATCCGTAGATGATTTTATAATCTTAACTTCAAACATTCAATAGCTTGAAAATAATTTTTATTGATACCACACATCCAAAGTTAATTGAAGATCTCAATTCTAGAGGATTTATTTGTGACCAAGCACATGACAAAAGTAGGTCAGAGATTTTAAAAATAATAAATAATTACGATGGATTAATAATTAGAAGTAGATTTAAAATTGATAAGATTTTCATTAATGCAGCAAAAAAATTAAAATTTATTGCGAGAGCTGGATCTGGAACTGAAAATATAGATATTAAATATGCTGACAAAAAAAACATTAAATGTTTTAACGCTGCAGAGGGTAATCGGCAAGCTGTTGCTGAGCATGCACTTGCAATGATTTTAAATTTGCTCAATAACATTAGCGTTTCTGATTTAGAAATAAGAAAGGGTTTGTGGAATAGAGAAAAGAATAGAGGATTTGAACTTTCAGGTAAAACTATTGGAATAATAGGTTTTGGCAATACAGGAAGTTCATTTGTAAAAATTCTTGAGAATTTTAATGTGAAAATACTGGTATATGACAAATACAAAAAAAATTATAAGTTTAAATCAAGTTTAGGTGAAGTTCTAGCATATTCTGATATAATCAGCTTACATATTCCACTTACAGATGAAACAAAATATTTAGTTAATGAAAATTTTATTGATAAAGCAAAAAAACCATTTTATATAATTAATACTTCAAGAGGGCGATGTATAGAAACAAATGCATTAATTAAAGGATTAAGAGATAAAAAAATATTAGGCGCCTGCTTGGACGTATTTGAACAAGAAAAAAATTCGTTTGAAAAAATAGGTGAAAATGCAGACTTGAAATACTTAATTGAATCTAACAAAACAATTCTTACTCCACATATTGCAGGGTGGACATTTGAAAGTAATTATAAGATTGCAGAAACGTTATCTAAAAAAATAATTAATCTAGTTGAGAAAAGTTAGCCTTTTATTAAATCATCTAATTTCTTAGATATATTAGCTAGAGAAGACTTCTTGTCTTCAATTTCAGATAAAATTGCATCACTACTTTGATGAAATTGAAATTTAATATCACTAAATAAATCAGAGTAATAATTAATACCTTCATTAAGATTATTTAAAAACTTAGTAAAATACTTCTCTTGTTTTTTATTAAAATCATAAGTTGACTCATCCATTTTATCACTAAAATATTTAATATACAATTCCAATTCTTTAACAAAAAAATGTGGCCTATCAAATCTAGTAATACTTTCTGCCATTCCATATATTTGATTAGACATTTCTTCAAGACTCATATATTTAGAAAAATAAGCAAGATTTGGACCTGGACAAATTGAAACAGACTGACTTTCTTTTACATCAATCTTATTATTCAAAACTGCTGGTGCAGCTAAGCCCATGCACAGACAAGTCTTTTCATAAACTTTGTTTAGATTTATGTTATTATCAGAATCTGATTCTTTAATCTTTATTTTTTGAAATTTTCTAGATGCAGAACAAATCCCTTGTTTATCATAGTCTTTACTAAGCGCTAAAAATCTTCTCGGACATGAACTTCCAGGCTTACCATTACTAATTTTTTCATTTCTTTCAAGATCCTTGGAATTATTTCTCAGATTATTAAATGGCACGCCTAGCGGAGAAACATTACTTAAGTACAAATCATTTTCTTTTGCTTTTAATAATTTATCTCTAGTTTGCTCATCAACTGTAGTTACTTCAGGTACAAGTAAAAATGGTGTCCCCCAACCAACAGAGTCTAAGTTATAATAATCAATTAAAAAACTTTGCTCATCAGGAGTTCCAACTCCTCCTTGAGCAGTAATCTTTATTGGCAAAATATTTTTTGGAATGACTCTTTCAGCAGATGCTAACCCAGATAATAACACTTCATATGTTTGATTAATTAACTCATCTTTATTGTCACGAAACTCCGATAGAATTGGTCCCATTAATAGGCCATCAGTTGCAAAAGCATGACCTCCACAATTTAATCCAGATTCAATCCTATATTCTGAAACCCATAAACCTTTTTTTGCTAAAAACTTTCCTTGAATAATAGCCGATCTGTAATCACTTACCTTTAAAACTATTTTTTTCTTTATATAACCATTCTTATTTGGATAGAAATCATCAAAATTACTTATGTATCCATATAGCCTAGGATTCATTCCGGCAGAAAAAATAACTGAAGAAGCTAAATCACTTTTTGCATAGCCCCTTAATGCTGCATGAGCATCATTGTACTCAACAGATAATTCTTCATTTTTGAAAAAATTTGATTTATCGACTTTTGTCATAATATTAACATCAATACTTCCTAATGTCAAATTTTCTTTCAACCACTCTTTCAATTCTTCGAAGCTAAATGAGTCATCAATAAAACTGTAGAACTCCGACTTAATATCAGAACTATTTGGAAGTAATGAAAAATATTTTTTTATTTCATCAAATGTTTCTTTTGTAGATACTGTGAACTCATCATATTTCTTTTGAGTAAGCTCATTTATTAGATTTAAATAGGATGTTATTCTATTTGCTCTGTGATCCTTGATAGACTTTTTTATCTCGATATAATCATAGCCATACTTCTCACTATACACCTTTCTCAACCTCTCAAGCAAAACATCATCAACAATTGAAATAACAGAATCTATTCCGTATTGAGCAACTTTTAATGGCGTATCGGCAGTGAAAGCGGTGCCCATTACAGGAATATGAAAAGTATGAGTATGTTTCATTTTTTTATATTGACAAATATATTAACTTAATTTAAGATGTGATGAACTGTACAGTATTTCTACTCTTTTGCTCAAGAAATATTTTTTTATCACTTATCACTTTTGAAATAGATTCATCATCATAATAACGTATAGTATATAAATTCAAATCCATATTGTAGTACACACTAAATTTTTTTGATATTTCTTCAATTAATAATGGAATTTTATAATTATGGTTATCTACACATATCGAAAAACTTACTGCTGAGTTTTGCATTAAATTTATTGTAATGTTAAAATTAGACAAAAGCATAAATATATAGCTTAAATGCTCTTCAATGATGAATGATAAATCTACATCTGAAATTGAAATAAGAACTTGATTTTCCTTAACAATATATGATGGTTTTTTGTTTTTACAACTTTCACTATTAATTACAGTACCGGATTTATTTATTTTTTTAAAAGACTTTACATGTAATGGAATTGTTTTTTCTTTTAAAGGCTGAATTGTTTTTGGATGGATAACCTTTGCGCCATAATACGCTAGCTCTATAGCATCTGTAAAAGAAAGTTGTTTAATCAATTTAGTATCAGAAAAATACCTTGGATCTGCATCTAAAACTCCATCTACATCCTTCCATATTATAACTTTTTCTGCATCTAAAATATTGGCTAAAACGGCAGCTGTAAAATCTGATCCTTCCCTACCTAGAGTTGTTGTGAAATTCTCAGATGTACACCCTATAAAACCTTGAGTAACTATTGGGAAATCTGTTATTTTTTCTCTAACATATTTTTCAGTTAATAGCCAGTTTATCTTTGCAGATTGATATTGATTATTTGTTTTAATAAAATCTCTAGCATCAATTAAATTATTACTAAAATTATTTAAATTTAAGTATGCGCTTAAAATATTTGTAGATAATAATTCGCCAATTGATACAATTTGATCATAATTATAAGAATATTCATTGTTATATTCTTCTTCTAATACCCATTCAATTTCTAAAAATAAATTATTTACCGTATCAAATATAATGTGTTCTTTTTCAAATAAGTCAATTAAAATTTTGTGATGAAGTTCTTTTATTTGATTTAAAGTGACTAAAGGATTTGAGTCTTGCTTAACAAATTCATCAACAACTTTTTCAAGCATATTAGTAACATTTGCAATTGCCGAAAATACAACAACTAATTTTTGATTTTCAAAAGACTGGATAATTGAAACAACATTTTTTATTGAATCTACATCTTGAATTGAAGCTCCTCCAAATTTTAAAACTTTTGTCATATAATAAATTTCCCCTAACAAAGTTAACAATTGTTTTACGATTTAATTGAGGAAAATATTAGATATTTGTAATAATGAAAGTAGCATTATTAACTTCAGGAGGAATAGCGCCATGTTTATCAGCTTCCATTGGAAGACTGGTTGAAAATTATTTTAAGAAATATCCTGACATAGAAATTATTGGCTACCTAAATGGCTATAAAGGCCTTTTGCAAGGAAAAAAAATTTCATTTCCAAAAAGCATTATAAAAAACACCTCTAGCTTTTACACATTTGGAGGTTCTCCTTTAGGAAATAGTCGCGTAAAACTTACTAATATAAAAGACTGTATTAGTAAAGGTTATATAAAAAAAGGTCAAAACCCTTTAAAAATAGCTGCCGATCAGCTCGTTAAAGATAAAATCTCAATTTTACATACCATTGGTGGAGATGATACAAATACAACAGCTGCAGATCTCTCTGCATACTTGAAAGAACATAACTACAACTTAACAGTTGTTGGACTGCCTAAGACTGTAGATAATGACGTTTTTCCTATCTCTCAAACATTAGGAGCTTGGACCGCTGCAGAGCAGGGCGCGATTTTTTTTGAAAATATTGTGAATGAAAATACAACCAGTGATCGACAATTAATCATACATGAAGTGATGGGCAGACATTGTGGTTGGCTTACTGCTGCAACTGCACATGAGTACAGAAAAAGATTATCCAATTTTTCATTTTTAAATGAAATAAATGTTTGTAAGAAAAAATGGGATATTCATTCAATTTTAATTCCTGAAAAAGATATTGATTTTGAAAAGGAATGCAAGAGATTAAATCAAGTTATGGAAAAATATGATTGTGTAAATATTTTCTTAAGTGAAGGTGCTGGCCTAAATACGATAGTTAATGAAAAGGAAAAACTAGGAGATAAAATTGAAAGAGATGCTTTTGGGCATGTAAGGTTAGATGATTTGAATCCTGGGAAATGGTTTGCAAAAGAATTTTCTAAAAGATTAAAAGCTAATAAAGTACTTATTCAAAAAAGCGGCTATTTCAGTAGATCGGCTAAGGCTAATGCAAAAGATCTAAAGTTAATATTTGATTGTGCTGATCTAGCTATGATTAGTGCTATAAATGGTAAAAGCGGGGTAGTTGGTTTGGATGAGGATAACAACAATCATTTGTCATGTATAGATTTCAAAAGAATTAAAGGTGGTAAACCTTTCGACATAAATCAATCTTGGTATATTAAAATGCTTGATGAAATAAATATCGTTTAGAAACAAATTTATTAACATTACCATTCAAAAATATTTTCAAAATAATAAAGCCCTAAAGAGACTGAAGGAAGCTCTTGATTCTGAGTGCAAAAATATTTTATTTGAAGGAGCATATGGCTCTTCATTAGCTGTTTATTCTTCTTTAGCTTTAAACACAACAGCAAAACCAAACATTTTCATTTTAAAAGATAAAGAAGAGGCCTCTTACTTCATAAATGATTTAGAAAATATTTTAGAAAAAAAAGCACTTTTCTTTCCCGAATCTTATAGAAGAACATACCAATTTAGTGAAACTGATAATTCTAATATTCTACTTAGAGCTGAGGTCTTAAATAAATTAAATAGCAATAAAAAACCCATAATAATAACTTACCCAGAGGCTTTATCAGAAAAAGTTATCAGCAGAAATGAACTTAGAAAAAAAACTATTAAACTTCAAATAGGCCAAACTTTTGACATTGAAAATCTAATCGAAGAATTTGAAAAACTGCAATTTGTGCAAAGTGATTTTGTTACAGATCCAGGACAATTTTCAATTAGGGGAGGTATTGTTGATGTATTTTCTTTTGCAAATGAATACCCCTACAGAATTGAATTCAATGAAGATGAATTAGAAAGTATTCGAACATTTGATATTAACTCTCAACTTTCAATAGAAAGCCATAAAAAAGGGGTAATTATCCCAAACACTGAGGCTAAAAAAACTAATTCTAATAAAACTAGCTTTGTTAATTATCTACCAAATAATTCTCAACTGTGGATAAAAGATATATCTTTTGTACGTGGTAAAATTGATGATCTTTTTCAAAAATCACAAAATGAATCTCAAAGAAATAATAAAAACATAAAATTAGATTTTAGAGATTTATTTTGTAGTGGTTCAGATTTTATTAATGAAATAAAAATTCATAAAATAATCGAGCTTGAAAGACCAGTACTTAATCCTTTAAAGACTGTTTCATTAAATATCTCTCCACTTACAATATTTAATAAAAATATGGACTTGTTAATAGAAAGATTAAAAATTAACATTCAAAACAATACTAAAAATATTATTGCTTGCTCTACAAAAGAACAACAAGAAAGATTTTTTAGCCTCTTTGAAGAAAAAATTGATTATTCTAAAATTGATATAATTCATTTTTCAATTCATGAAGGTTTTAAGGATAATGATAACAAAATAGAAGTTTTTACAGATCATCAAATCTTTAATAGATTTCATAAATTTAAATCAAAGACAAAATTTAGTGATAAACAAATTATCACTTTAAAACAGCTAACTAATCTTAGAATCGGAGATTATGTTACTCATATTGACCATGGTATTGGGCAATTCAGTGGTTTACACAAGATGACAAATAATAACAAACAACAAGAAGTAATTAAGCTCACCTACAAGGGTGGAGATATTTTGTATATAAGTATTCATTCTCTACACAAAATTTCTAAGTATTCTGCAAAAGAAGGGCGTGACCCAAAGATTAATCAGCTTGGCTCAGCTAGTTGGACAAAAGCAAAAGAAAAAACAAAAACAAAAATTAAAAAAATTGCGTTTGATTTAATCACATTATATGCAAAAAGAAAAAAGAATAAAGGATTCGCTTACTCACCAGACACCTACCTGCAAAACGAATTAGAATCATCATTTATATATGAAGATACACCAGATCAAAATAAGGCTACCATTGCTATCAAAGAAGATATGGAAAAACAGATGCCAATGGATAGATTAATTTGTGGTGATGTTGGGTTTGGCAAAACTGAACTTGCTGTTAGAGCTGCATTTAAAGCTGTAGCAGATAATAAACAAGTTGCTATTCTTGTTCCAACTACAATTCTTGCTCTGCAGCATTATAAAACATTTATTAAGAGATTGAGAAAATTTCCCTGCAAAATAGATTACTTGAACAGATTTAGGTCAAAAAAAGAACAAAAAAATATCATTAATAATATTGCAGAAGGAAAAATTGATATAATAATTGGCACTCATAGAATTGTAGGAAAAGACATGAAATTTAGCGATTTAGGCCTACTTATAATTGATGAAGAACAAAAATTTGGAGTAAATATTAAAGATAAATTAAAATCTTTTAAAGCAAATATTGATACCTTAACATTAACAGCAACACCAATCCCAAGAACATTGCAGTTCTCTTTGTTAGGAGCTCGTGACCTTTCAATTATTAATACTCCTCCTCCAAACCGACAAAGTATTCAAACAAAAATAATAGGATTAAATGAAGAAATCATAAGAAATGCAATCATGTATGAGATATCAAGAAATGGTCAAGTATTTTTTGTGCATAATAGAATTGAAAACATAAATGAAATTGCAAATTTTTTAAATAGATTATGTCCTGAGGCTAAAATTAAAACTGGGCATGGGCAAATGGAGGGTAATAAAATTGAATCTTTAATGAGTGAATTTGTTGAGGGAGAATTTGACATACTAGTTTCAACAACAATTATTGAAAATGGGGTGGACATCCCAAATGCAAATACAATAATTATCAATAATTCACAAAATTTCGGATTGAGTGATTTACATCAAATGAGAGGAAGAGTTGGCAGAAGTAATAAAAAAGCTTTTTGCTTTCTTATAAGCCCACCTACACATCAGATATCTGATGATTCCAGAAAAAGATTAAATGCTTTAGAACAATTTTCGAATATTGGAAGTGGATTTAAAATTGCAATGAGAGATTTAGATATTAGAGGTGCTGGTGATTTGTTAGGCGCTGATCAAAGTGGATTTATAAATGAAATTGGTTTTGAAATGTATCAACGAATACTTGATGAAGCTATTGAAGAGCTAAAGGTGGAAAAATTTCAAAAACTATTCAAAGACGAAAAGAAAAAATTTACAGTAAAAGATTGCCAGCTTGATACTGATAAAGAAGTATTAATTCCAGATGACTATGTATCTAATACTGAAGAAAGACTTAATCTTTATAAGGAATTAAATCAAATTAAAGACAATGATAATCTGATAAGTTTCGAGCAAAAATTAATAGATCGTTTTGGAAAGCTACCAAATAAAATAGCTATTTTATTTAATGCAATAAAATTAAGATGGGTTGGTAAAAAATTAGGTTTTGAAAAAATTGTACTAAAAAACAATTCGCTAAGAGCATTTTTTACAACTGATAAAAATTCTAATTATTTCGAATCTATCTACTTCAAAAAAATAATGAACTATCTTAGAGAAAACCCTAAAGATTGTCAAGTTAAAGAAAATAGAGGAAAGCTTTCTTTAAGAAAAGAAGGTGTAATGGAAATTAATCAAGCATTGGAATTGTTTAATAAATTAATTAATCAAAAAACTTAATTTAGAACGATCTTAACAAATTAATTAACTTATCAACAATAGGTTTATTTAGGATTAAATCTCTTGAAAATTTTAGAGGATTTGGGTAAAATTGCATAAGTAACTTTATCATATATGAATCATAAAATAAAAATAAAAAATGCCATTATTTCTGTTTTTAATAAAGACGGATTAAATGAGATAATAAAAACACTTGCAGATTTTAATATTGAATTATACTCTACTGGAGGTACTGAGAATTTCATCAAAAGTTTAAATGTTAATGTAAATAAAATTGAAGATCTTACTTCTTACCCATCTATTTTAGGTGGAAGGGTAAAAACTTTACACCCTAATGTTTTTGGCGGAATTCTATCTAGAAGAGCCAATAATGAAGACAAACAACAACTTGAAAACTATAATATCCCAGAATTTGATTTAGTTATTGTAGATCTTTATCCATTTGAAGAAACCGTAAAAAATAATTTATCGCATTCAGAAATAATAGAAAAAATAGATATAGGAGGAATTTCTTTAATTCGTGCAGCTGCAAAAAACTTTAATGATGTAATTGTAATTTCTCAGAAAAAACAATATGAAAAATTACTTGAACATCTTAAAAAAGAAGGTCCATATACATCTTTAGAAATGAGAAAAGATTATGCGGTTTCTGCATTTAACATTTCTTCACATTACGATACAATGATATATCGATATCTAAATAATGAAGAGAATAACTTTTTTAAAGAAAGCATACTTGAATCTAAAGAGTTGAGATATGGTGAGAACCCTCATCAAAAAGGTTTATTTCATGGAAATATTAATGAGATGTTTGAACAATTAAATGGAAAAGAACTTTCATATAACAATTTACTTGATATTGATTCAGCTGTAAATCTAATATCCGAATTTAAAGAAACTACATTTGCGATATTAAAACACAACAATGCTTGTGGATTAGCAAGTAGAAAAATACTTAAAAATGCTTTTATTGATGCACTTGCTGGAGATCCTGTTTCTGCATTTGGTGGCGTATTAATTACCAATCAAGTATTAGATCTTGAAACTGCTGAAGAAATCAATAAACTTTTTTACGAAGTTCTAATTGCTCCTGATTTTTCAGTAGAGGCTCTTGATCTTTTAAAAACTAAATCAAAAAGAGTATTATTAAAACAAAAAAAATTAAATTTACCAAAGACGCAATATCGAACTATTTTAAATGGTGTTTTATTTCAAGACAAAGACCTAATAACAGATGATATTTCAATTATGAAAACAGTTACTAATATTGCTCCAAATGAAAAGGAGTTGAAAGATTTAGTTTTTGCTTCAAAAATTTGCAAACACACAAAATCTAATACTATTGTTTTTGCTAAAGACCAACGATTAGTTGCAAGCGGTGTAGGGCAAACTTCTAGAGTAGATGCTTTAAAACAAGCTGTTGAAAAAGCAACTAATTTTAACTTAAATTTAGTTGGCTCAGTTATGGCTTCAGATGCTTTCTTCCCATTTCCTGATTGTGTTGAATTAGCAAAAAAATCAGGAATAACATCTGTTATTCAGCCTGGAGGCTCAATAAAAGATAATCTTTCAATAGAATTTTGCGACAATAATGATATGAGTATGGTAATGACTGGAACTAGACAT
>Ga0233432_10000959_pt1 | contig 27849 bp, 23 predicted proteins | sample SI_122_August201_6_FD_179870 | JGI IMG/M metagenome (GOLD analysis project Ga0233432, IMG submission 179870) | Seawater microbial communities from Saanich Inlet, British Columbia, Canada - SI_122_August2016_10_MG | ecosystem: Environmental > Aquatic > Marine > Inlet | place: Canada: British... | reverse complement strand
ATATTATGTTAAATTAAGTAAATCGTTACGGTTTTAATAGCAACGATTTACGACTATTGCCCACTACCGTAACCAGTACGTAAAACAGTACGTAAAACAGTGTATGTAACCTAAAAGAACCCCCCCTCCGATCTAGTCCCCCTCGTCAACCCTAGCTCGCAGGACCACTACGATCATCAGACAAATCCACGGACCAAGAAATACAAATCAACAGCCGAAATGATTATTCCGACTACACAGATGGGCGCCGCATCTACGAACTGATTTATGACGTGCGCTCTTTGCTTCTCTTTTTAGGCGGTCATGGCACCGTCAACGACAAATTCCGAGCCACTACAGTAAGTGCTTTCATCGGAGGCTAAGAACAGCGCGAGATTGGCAACCTCTGAAGCATCCGCATAGTGGCCCATGGGGATTTGATCACGCACGCTCTCATTGATTCCTTTGCGGCTAAATTCATCAACCATCGCTGTTTCGATAATACCGGGGTGTATCGAGTTGACACGAATGCCATGCGGCGACAGCTCTTGCGCGGCACTTTTTGTCATACCGCGCACCGCCCATTTACTGGCACCGTAAGCAAATGCGCCGCCGGCGCCGCGTAAACCGGCGATAGATGAGATGTTGATAATTGATCCTGATTTCTGGCGGGTCATAATGGCTGCGACAGCCTGCAAACCAAGAAAAACGCCGGTCTGATTAATTGCTATCGTGCGGTCCCAGAGCGCCCTCTCCGTATCTGCCATACCCATCATATGAAAAATACCTGCATTGTTGATCAGCACATCAAGATGTGCGTGTTCGTTTTCAATGAGTTTAACAATTGCGCTCCAAGCGTCGCTATCAGTCACATCATGTTCTATAAATGTGGCGCCAATTTCGGCGGCAGTTTGAAGACCCTCGTCAACTAACACATCTGTCAGATAGACTTCGGCACCTTCAGCCCGAAACAGTTTGCCTTCCGCTGCACCTTGGCCACGCGCCCCACCGGTGATCAAAGCAACCTTGCCGTCCAATCGTCCCATCGCTAAACCCCTTGTTTAATGTGTTTTTGAAGATTTGGTCAACAAAACACATTTTTTAAAGGTGGGTCAAGCAGCAAAAATCTTAAACGCTTCGTTATATCTAGCAAAACACTTTTGCCTATTTGCGTGCTCGCCAACTTATTTCACGGCTTCTAGCAATAAGGCGTTTCAAATTCTAAATGGCCTTGAATAACAACACGGAAAAGAGACTGTCTTTGTCCACCCAGCTGTCTGCCATTTGCCAGCCACACTGCCCGATGAGTGTTTTAAGAGCATCAATCTCGAACTTTCTAGAGTTTTCAGTATGAATGGTTTCACCCTGTCTGAAATCGAATGTTTTGCCTGATATTTCAACAGATTGGTCTCGCTCGCTGACTAGATGCATTTCTATTCTTGCATCATCATTGTTCCATCTGGCTTCATGATTAAAAGAGGCGACATCAAAGTTGGCGGCCAACTCTCCGTTGATTCGCCTGAGCAAATTGAGATTGAATTCAGACGTAATACCGGCGGAATCGTCATAGGCTGGAATTAGAATATTGGGATCTTTTTTTAAGTCTGCACCCAACACAAATTGTGCACCTGCACCTAGATCCTCACGTGCGCGCTGCATGAAGCCTGTTATTTCTGCGCGCTCAAGATTACCGATAGTAGACCCAGGAAAGAAACCGACCCGTGCTCCCCCGCCTGATTGTTCAGGTAAATCGACGGTGGATAAAAAGTCAGCAACAACTGGCTCAATATTAAATTTCAGCCAACTACAAAGCACTATTGACGCACTAAATAATGACGAGCGATTTGAGTATGCAAAGCTTCAGGTTATAGATCATATTAATACGCCGAGATAACCGACACCGCTTTTGCTAGGAGGAGGATTTCTAGGCAACGCTGCGCACGATCACTTGGCTTTATTGCACCCGCAACTGAATATTCACCAAACCCACATTCTCTGTTCTATCAACACTAATCCGATCAATCAAAAGGCGGTTGTTGGTTTCTAAATCCACCATCCAACGCAACGACTGATCAAAAGATTGCGATTGCAAAGAAATGCTAACGCTTCCGTCCTGTTCCGGCTGCAGCCGGTTGAGCTTTAACTGCCTTAGATTAGCGCCGGCTGTAACAAGTGGAATAAGCGATTTTTGCTGAGGCCCCGCACCCTGATTCTGGCCACTGGCCTGCAACGCACTCTTGTTCAGGCTCACCCAATCAATCAAAGATTGCGCCCGCTCATAGCGTAACGCTTGGCTGTCACGATATTCCAATAAAGGCTTCCACATCGCTAGGTAGACTATTGACCCTAAACAAAGCAGCACAATAGCGATAATGACTTTTTGATCCGTTGGGCTTTTTTCGGCATACCAAGCGCCAACACTGCTGGTACGGAACTGCTCAGAAATAAATGTAAATCTGTTCATCATTTGTACTCTATTTATACTCTGCGGACAATCTTGCTCTAACGCCATTGCCATCGTTATCTGCGTTGGTCACTTTAAGCAATACACCTTGAGCTGACGCGCGCTCTTTCAGAGGGTCGAGTTCGTTAAAGCCGGGCAGAAGTATTTCAAACGTGAGCTCCATGCGCTGGTGGTTGAAGCGCAGCGATTGTATTTTGTCTGCAGCAGCAATGCCCCCTGAAACTCTCGACAGAAGGTCAATAAAACCTTGCGCATTTTCGTCTCCAGCAACCTCACCGCCTAACTTAGCTTTTAGCCTGCGGGTTAATTGACCTTGGCTTACTGGCACACTGTCTCCGGGAAAAAAGGCCTTATAAAGTGAGGTGGCGTCCATTGACAGTTCATCTGCCTTCTTCTCCGCCCAATAACCCTCAACACCAAATGAGACCATGGCAACAAAGAGCCAAATACCTAACAATCCAACAATGCCTGCAATAGCTCTGCTTGAGCCATTTGCAGATGCAGTAACTTTATACTCACCTTGGAGTAAATTGATTAAGTTTGCTGTATTAAAACGTGATACCAAATACTCAAAACCACCGCTTAGGTCATTTTCTATCACCACGCTGGCATCAAGTTGGCTGATCTCAATATCGGTGAGTTCGCCGTCTACACAGACGACTTTATCTAACGCTATGTTTGATATAAGGCCCAAAACTTCAGACCTCGCCACACTGGCACTTTCATCATTTGTGGCAATCGTGACCTCGCCGTCATTAAAAACCAATGTGCAAGCATTCACTTCAGCGGTAAGCAATTGCCCTTCAGAGATGATATTTCCGGGATATATTTCTGCGCGACTAAAACAGTCTTGCCACTGACTCAGCCGTTGTTTACTGATCAAAGCACACTTAACCGGCTGCCCTGGACGGATTTTTTCGTGAGCAATGTGGAGGTCTTCAATGTCCCCGGCAACAAATTCTTCTAGCGCATAAGGCAAAGCTTTTTTCACTGTTCCAGCCGTTCGACCAGGCACTTCGCAGCCCAATAACAACACTTCATCGCCGGGAATAATGGCGACAATATGCTCGGGAGATTCAGGCCAATTGGCGTGATCATGCTTGAGTAAAGGGAACTCTTGTACAGAGCTTATGCCCGCTTCAACCGATGACTCACCAATCAACCGCCAATGTAATCGCAGTGATTGCTCATCTGAGATCGCAAGTTGGCTATCGCGCTCTTGAACTTCCGCTCTGACAAATAACTTAGGCACTATAATTCTCTAGCTATCAGCATCTATACCAACCACAACCTTGGACTGAAAAATTTTGGCAAAATCTCGTTGCAGTAATGTTACCTCGCCCGTGTCCGCATTACGAAAAAATAGACTGGCGATACTCATTGTACTCTCACCCACCTGCACTTTGGCTTGCACTTCAAAATACTCGCTGGTTACGCTCAACTGCGGCGCAACAATTTCAAAATCAGGGTTGGCATCAACAAAGCTCTTCACATCTAAAAACCTGCGCTCAGATTCAACCAGGCCTTGAGCATCATCAAAGGAGATGCCCGCGTCTAATGAATATAGAAACTCAGCAGTTGCTGTATTTATATTAACTTTGTTATCCGCACTTGGCAGCAAGCATAAGTGCGGTGACATAATGCCAACATCTTCAAACTCAATATTATTTAGAAGAAACAACTCAGAAATATGCCGCATCGACTGATTGGCAGTTCTGTAAGGCGGCGTTAGGCCTAAATACGCATTGTCTTCAGCGCCAAACCCCGTCACGTCCTGGTCGATGTCTACCCAATCCTTTATCAGATCACCCAACCCTGGATCAACGCCTAGGTTCTGCAATAAGCGCTTGAGTCGTGCCAGATTGTCAGCACCAGTGACGCCAATTAGACTATTAACATTAAAACAGCCATTTAGATCTTTCACCTGGGCCTCAAGATAGCCGCCCCCATCGAGCTTAAAGGGCAATACCGGTTGGGCCCAAGTCTCCAGCAGGTGATCTACACCGGGTCCTGAAATACTAAAGTCGTCAAATAACAACTGGCGCGCTAATTCTTCGGCGCCATAAGCATATTGAAGCGCCTGATTCTGCTCGAAACTATTTTGGTGCTGACTGACAACCAAATTGTGGTTAGAAAGTAACTGGGTACTTAAAGCCACCAAAATCGCCACAATCAACAACACGCTGATCAATGCAACCCCGCCTTGCCTTCTATTTAAAGAAGCTAAAGCGGTTGAAGAGACCGCCAAATAAGCGGGGCCTTTACGGCTGAGCATTCGGATTAGGCTGAGCATTGGCATTAGGCTGCCCTCCCCTGAAGTTGACATTAGGCACCTGCCAAATACGTTCAACTACACCAAACGGCGCAATTTCAATCCGTAAGATAATGGCGGCCGGATCCCCAGGCTGACCACCCTGACGCTGAGACGGCCAAAATTTATGCTCTTCACCTTGAGTATCAAGCACGTAAAACTCAACCCGCTCTACTTCCTCAAGCAGAGTTTGAAACGCCGGTTCAGCATCGTAGCCACGATCCAGCGTATGCCAATAACCACGAATCAGTTTTTCATCCTCTAATCGATAGCTGACCCGCTGCATTTCTGAACGGCGATGCTTAAGCGGGTTGCGCCACCCCATCCTGGTCATTTCTATAAACCCATCGGTGTTAATCAACAGCGGTGCAAGTGGCACCAAACTGTCAGAATCTCTAATGGAGCGATCGGTCAGTTGCAACAGGTCACGCTGAACAATTTGCATGGCTCTATGCACTAGCGCCAAACGCTCACCCCTATCCTGCAATTGGTCCTGCGCGCTCAGCGTACGCGACAACAGTTGCCCGCTAATCAACGCCACTAATGCAAAGATAAATAGCGCTACTAGAATCTCAATGAGGGTAAAGGCATGTTGACGACGCCTCATCAGTAGCGCCCAATGAAAGCGGTTAAATGATCATATGGGCCCTTGCGTTCGCCATCAGCAACCTCATAAACGTCCACTTCAAGTCGCCTCAGCCAAGGGTGATCTGTAGCTAAAGTGGTGGTTTCAATCTCCCACTGTCGCTGAGCCATAAAAACTTGGGTATTGATCTTGCCTTCAGGCAAAACCTGAGATTGAAGCCGCTGCTGAATGCGAATTTGGGTGATGTGGTTGCTGGCCACCCAGTTGGCCACCGTTTTGCGCTCTAACGAGAATGTTTGATTAGCCACGCCGCCAATGGCGGTTGCAATAGCCGTGCCTACCGCGCCAATAATTACCACTGCAATGAGCATTTCTATAAGGGTGAAACCGCCAGATGAGTTTCGTTTCACAAGGAATTATCCTGTTGTTCGGCGCGTACTTGAGAAAAGCCGTCGGATTGAAATTGCCAAGTCGCGTTGGGCAACTCATCTATTTTAAGGTCAAGCACAAAAGGGCTCACCTCACCGCTAGAAAAAAAGATTAGATCCGGCAATTCCTCATCATCTGAATCTACTTGGCCAGGATAATCTTCCACGGTGAGTTTAAAGTTCAAAGTGTATTGAGTTTTTTCTGCATTGAACGGCTTCGTTGTGTGCTCAAACCACTCGCCATTTATTTGGTCAAAAATGGCAAAATGATATTCGTCCTTAGCAACGAACATGCCCCACTCTGAATTAGATTGAATCGCACGATCTCGGGCCATTTCAATTCGCTGGGCTAAACGCTGAGCGTAGGCGTTTGCCGAGTAATAACTGTTTGAGGCCGAGAAAGAGAAGCCAATAACTCCTACGGCGATGCCAATGACCAACATCACCACAAGAATTTCTATCAGAGTGAAACCGCGAGCGAATTTTTGCACGAATGGTGAGTTAACCGACATGGGTTAAACTTTATAGACTCAGAGGTTATCTAAACTGATATCGGCATTGGTCCCTTCACCGCCCTCTTCTCGGTCAGCGCCTAAACTGATCAAGTTAATACGACCATCGATATTCTCGTAAATGTAAGGCATCCCCCAGGGATCTTCGGGCAACTTCTTGATATACCCATCAGGATTCCAACCTTTCGCCTCGGGAAAACCACTAGGCGCTTGCACGAGGGCCTCTAAACCTTGATCCGACGAGGGGTAATTGAAATTATCTAAACGGTAAATATCTAACGCGGACGCAAGCGTACGCAAGTCAGTTTGCGCAGCTTGCACTCTGGCGGTATCTGGCCGGGACAAAATTTGCGGAGCAACCACTGCGCCAAGAATGCCTAAAATCACAATGACCACCAAGATTTCAATCAGCGTAAAGCCCTGCACTCGCTTCTGGTTTTGCATGGAACTTGCATTACCCTGCAGCCCGCGCTTAGAGACTAACGAAGAATCCATTAAGCAGTTTTCGTCTACCTCAGTTGTCTCTTTTGTCGCTGTTGAATAGAGCGTGTTATTCATTTTAGATGTCTCAAAATTGTGTTTTTCAATCAACTCAAGCAGCACTCTTGTGGCTTGAATATTCTTAATGCTTCTGTCGTTTCTATATCGTTTCAGTGTGGATTCAATATGGATTCAATATCGTTTCAATATGTTCCAACTATGGTTTAACTATGGTTCAAATCTTTTATCTGGCTATTAGACCAGCTGATTCATGCTCAGCAATGGTAGCAATATTGCCATGACAATAAACAATACTGCCCCGCCCATTACCAATAGCATTAGAGGCTCAAACAACTTAACCACCGTGGCTACAACTCGCTCAACTTCGTTCTGCTGAAACTCAGCAACGCGACCCAGCATGGTGTCTAACTGACCACTTTGTTCACCCGCTGCAATCATGTGCAGCATCATTGGCGGAAACTGGCCTACATCGGTCAGGCTGGCTTTCAAACTGCGGCCTTCGCTGACACTTTGAGTGGCTTTTTTCAGCCCTCGTTGTAGCCAGCTGTTTGCGACAACATCGCTGGCAATCAGCATAGCGTCTACTAACGGCACCCCTGAGCGGGTAAGAATAGACAGCGTATTTGCGAAACGTGACGAGTTTGCACTGCGACTGATACGCCCGACAAGGGGAAGATCAAATTTCACTCGGTCCCACTTTAGCCGCACGTCAGGCTGGCTGAGCAGCCAACGAGTAACGATAACAAGCACTGCAAAGCCTGCAATAATCAACCACCAATAAGCGGACAAAATTTCCGTCATTTGAATAAGCACTATGGTAAACCAAGGCAACTGTTGCCCAGTGTCGACAATCACCGTGACCATTTCTGGCACCACATAAACCATCAGTGCGCCCACAATCAGAAACGCTAAGCCAAGCAATACAACCGGATACACCAAGGCCATTTCAACGTTGCGTGTGGCTGAGAATTGACGCTCTTGATAGTCGGCCAAATTTTCTAACACGTTGTCTAAATAACCCGACTGTTCTCCCGCAGAAACCGTGGAGCGATACAACGCATTAAAACTTCCCGGGTACTCACCCAAACTGGCGGCTAAGGTAAAGCCTTCCAGCACCTTACTGCGAATGGCCATTACCAATGACCTCATGTGCTGCTTTTCTGACTGCTCGGCAACTGCTGCTAACGCCTCCTCGATAGGCATACTAGAACCAATAAGCGTTGCCAATTGGCGGGTGAATAACACACGGTCCAGCCCGCCTAAATTCCTCGTAAAAAGAGCGCCTTTGCTCGCGCCGCTAGAAGTCTTTCTGTCTCGAGTAGTCTCTATACCCGTTGGAAACAGCGATTGATCGCGCAGTAATTGACGCGCATGACGGGCGCTGTCGGCTTCTATAACGCCTTTTTTCTGACGCCCTTTGGCATCTACTGCTTTGTATTCAAATGCAGCCATAACTAGCTCTGGGTTACCTTAATCATCGAGGCTTACCCGCAACACTTCTTCCACTGTGGTCACACCTAACAGCACTTTTTGTACGCCGTCTTGGCGAATACTGGGCGCTTTTGTGCGCGCATACGCCACCATTTCATGCTCACTACTGCCATCATGAATATGCTGTCGCAGTATTTCGTCAATGGTCACCATTTCATAAATACCTGTGCGTCCGCGGAATCCAGATTGCGAACAAGAGCTGCATCCGGGCGCGGTAAATACCTGAGCCACCCGCTCGCCTAAAAAGCTCAGTTCAACCGGCGTAGCAGGCCTTGGCACGCGGCAGTCTGGGCAGAGTACCCGCACCAATCTCTGCGCAAGCACACCGACAATACTCGAACTTAATAGAAAGGGTTCAACCCCCATATCCATGAGTCGTGTCACTGCGCCAATAGCGCTGTTGGTGTGCAATGTGGACATCACCATGTGACCAGTCAAACTAGACTGTACGGCAATTTCCGCCGTCTCCAAATCACGAATTTCGCCCACCATCACCACATCTGGGTCTTGGCGTAAAATGGCGCGCAAACCTCTAGCAAATGTCATATCTGCCTTGTTATTCACCTGGGTCTGACCAATGCCGGGCAAGCTATATTCAATTGGATCTTCAACCGTCAACACGTTAATTGCAGTACTGTCTAACTCGGCCAATGCTGCGTAAAGGGTTGTGGTTTTGCCTGAACCCGTTGGGCCAGTCACCAAAAATATGCCGTGGGGTTTATGCACCACATTTTGCAAAGCTTCCAGCGTGTGGGTTTGCAGGCCTAATCGCTGCAACTGTAGCCGCCCGACTTGCTTATCCAGCAGCCGCATAACCACCCGCTCGCCCGCACTTGCTGGCATGGTACTGACCCGCACATCCACTTCTCGCCCGCCTAACAGCAGTGAAATACGACCATCTTGAGGCACACGCTTTTCTGCGATGTCTAAACGGGCCATGACTTTAATTCTTGAAACCAACAGCGACGCCAATTCCCGCCTAGGCCGCACCACTTCACGCATTACGCCATCAACACGAAACCTCACAACCAGTGCTTTGTCGAAGGTTTCAATATGCACATCTGAGGCGTTTTCTCTTATCGCCTCAGACAATAAAGCGTTAATCAGCCGAATAATTGGCGCATCATCCGCCTGATCTAAAAGGTCTTCAGTTTTTGGTAAAGCGCTGGCTAGGCTGGCAAGATCCATCTCGCCGCCAAGATCCTCCACCATTTGTTTGGCTTCACTAGAGTCTTGGGAGTAAGCGGCTGACAGCAACTGATCAAATTCGTCCTCTGCAACAATTCTTATCACGGTGGGATGTTGGGTAATCCGTCGGATCTCGGCCAATGTGGAAAGGCGCGGCTGAGTTTTAGCCGCCACTTCATATGCGCCGCTGTCATTAGGTTGAGACTCTAGCACCACGCCAAAACGGCGCGCAAAAGCAAAAGGTAGCGTTGGCACATGGGGGGATGTTTCCGCAGGATCAGCACTCACATTTTGCGCTTCGAGCGTTAAGCCAGACTCTATATTGCTACTCATGCCTACAATTTCCTATTTCGACTTCAAAGGCTTCTATATTCATTTGCGGATCAGAACATCGGCTGCGCTCATGTAAGGCGGCAAAACCGTCACCGGACACCCCGCCACCGCTAATAGGCGTGACGCCTGCATCGTAATATTAACTCTTATTACAAAAAGTACCCAAGATGCTTATTCACAAAGCCGGTACATAGTATCATTACTTCATCACTTACCGAGGGATGCATCACTTTGGATTTTGTTGGCAATCACATAATTTCGGTTGGGCAATTCAATCGATTAGCCGCGGACCGCGTATTCGAAGTTGCAGATGGTATGCAACCCTACGCAATGCGCAAAAAAATCACTCGGGTTTTGCAAGGTGCAATACTCTCCAATATGTTCTTTGAACCCAGTACTAGGACCAGAGTTTCTTTTGGTTCCGCGTTTAATTTGTTGGGCGGAGAAGTACGCGAAACCACCGAGGTTAAAGCCTCGTCGCTGGCCAAAGGTGAATCTCTTTATGACACGGCCAGGGTATTGTCTGGTTACAGTGATGTCATTGTCATGCGCCACCCGGAGTCCGGCAGCGTTGCAGAATTTGCCGAAGCCAGCCGAGTACCTGTGATCAACGGCGGCGATGGACCCAATGAACACCCAAGCCAAGCCCTCTTAGACCTGTATACCATGCGCACAGAAATGGCAGCCAGCGGTCAGAGTATAGACGGCTTAAAAATTGCCTTAATCGGTGATCTGAAGTTTGGTCGCGCAGTGCATTCCCTGTGCAAATTGCTGTGCCTTTACGACAATATTCAACTGAATTTAATTTCGCCACCAGAGCTTGCGCTGCCAGATGATGTGCTAGATCTGCTTAAAGCCGCCAACCACACAATCAATGTATTCCATGATATGGCCGAGGGTATCCAAGGCGTTGACATTCTTTACGTCACGCGCACCCAAGAGGAGCGTTTCCCCTCTCAACAAGAGGCGGACAAATACAAAGGACTATTCAGGCTGAATCAGGCCATTTACACACAAAATTGCGCGCCCAATACGGTTATCATGCACCCCCTGCCGCGAGATTCTCGAGCGCAAGCGCAAGAGCTGGACGACGACCTGAATCAAAACCCGAATCTGGCGATTTTCCGCCAAACAGACAACGGCATGCTTATTCGCATGGCATTGTTCGCGCTGGTTTTGGATGTGGTGGATGAGGTAGACAACCATGCCCAACCGGTAACTTGGTATACGGCCAAACGGCACCTACCGACTTAATTAGCAGATTTTCCGACAACGGTTAAAAAAGCGACGGTGGCAACAAATAAAAAGTTTTTTAAAACAATCACTTAGACGTGATTCGCGGCGCAAAGCCAAGTGGCGCAGCGTTGTAAATAGAATGGCAGCCGCTAGAAAGATTTAGAAAGAACGCGCCCTGATAGGGCACTACCCAGGTGAGAGGACCTCACCTGGTCAGCAAAGCCGGTCAACGATCGGTTAGATCATTGATTCCAACTCTGGAAGTGCTGTAAACAGGTCAGCGACCAGGCCGTAATCGGCAACTTGGAAAATCGGCGCGTCTTCATCCTTATTGATGGCAACGATTACTTTGCTGTCTTTCATACCCGCCAAGTGCTGGATAGCACCAGAAATACCTACAGCAATGTACAGATCAGGGGCAACAATTTTGCCTGTTTGACCGACCTGCATGTCGTTTGGTACGAATCCAGCGTCAACTGCTGCACGTGATGCACCAATAGCTGCACCCAACTTGTCAGCAATGCCTTCTAACATGCCGAAGTTTTCGCCGTTTTGCATGCCTCGACCACCAGAAATGATGACGCCTGCTGCGGTCAATTCTGGACGTTCGGACTGAGCAATTTCCTCTGATACAAAGCTAGAAATACCTGCGTCAACAACCACATCACACGCTTCCACTGCTGCGCTTCCGCCAGTTGCAGCTACTGCGTCGTACGCTGTACCACGAACAGAAACAACTTTAACTGCGTCGTTCGCTTTAACTGTAGCAATTGCGTTGCCTGCATAAATAGGACGCTTAAATGTGTCTGGGCTTTCTACAGAAATGATGTCGGAGATCTGAGCAACGCCAAGCTTGGCCGCTACTCGTGGCAAAAAGCTCTTACCTGTAGCTGTATGAGAAGCAAGAATGTGGCTGTAGCCACCTGCAATCTCTACAACTAAACCGGCAACATTTTCTGCTAGTTGGTTTGCGTAAGCTGCATTATCTGCAACAAGTACTTTGCTCACACCGGCTGCGCCAGCTACTTGGTTCGCAACGCCGTCTACTCCACTACCTGCAACCAATACGTGAATTTCTCCACCAATTGCTTGAGCTGCGGCTAGCGTTACCAATGTTTGGGTTTTGTTTTCAGAATTATCATGTTCTGCAATGACTAATATGCTCATGAGATCACCTTTGCTTCGTTCTTAAGTTTGTCTACTAACTGCTCTACAGACTCTACCTTTATACCGGCTTGACGCTCGGCAGGTGCTTCAACCGTCAAAACTTCAACGGTAGGTGTCATATCAACACCCAGTTCTTCAGGTGTGAACACATCAAGCTGCTTTTTCTTCGCTTTCATAATGTTCGGCAATGACGCGTAACGTGGTTCGTTCAAACGCAAATCGGTTGTAACAACCGCTGGCAAGTTAATTGAAAGTGTCTGCATACCGCCATCAATTTCGCGAGAGACTTGGGCTTTACCATCAGCAATGGTAATTTCCGAGGCAAAAGTTGCCTGAGGCATGTCGGTTAAAGCAGCAAACATTTGTCCGGTTTGACCGTTGTCAGAGTCGATACTTTGCTTACCAAAGATCACAACGCCAGCCTGTTCCTTTTCTTGGATCGCTTGCAGTGCGCGGGCAATTGCCAAAGGTTGGGCGTCTACGTCAGTCTCAACCAAAATCGCTCTGTCAGCACCCAGTGCTAAACAGGTGCGCAGTTGCTCTTGGCAAGCAGCGCTGCCTACAGCTACAGCGATCACTTCGTCAGCGCTACCGGCTTCCTTCATTCTTACGGCTTCTTCAATGCCGATTTCGCAGAAAGGGTTAACTGACATTTTGACATTACTTAGATCTACACCTGAGTTGTCCGGCTTTACACGTACTTTAACGTTGTAATCCACTACTCTTTTGACGGGTACAATTACCTTCATTGACATATTGTCCTCAATATTACGTCCACCATGCTCACTCGCATATTGCCAATTTACGGTGGAAAATTTATGGTTGCCTGCTGTTTAATGTTCCGCCGAAAGCAGTATCATTTAAACAATACGGCTCAAGAAAAGAACATCTTAAGAAGCAATTAATTAACTTCTTTCAACTTCTTGCAAATTCTTGGGTGACGCGCTTTACCAAAGTCTTTAGGCTTCGTCGCGCATCGACCCCGAATTCCATTAGGCTTTTTCGGGCGACGTATTGTCGCTATGCCAAGACCATAGGTCAAGGTGCGGTATATACGGTTATACTACCGTCCAAAATTTGAGATTAACCAAAAAGGATCTAAAAGCATGTCAATGGAGCAACAAGTTGAGCGTGAATCCATGGAGTTTGACGTTGTAATAGTAGGTGGCGGACCAGCCGGTCTTTCAGCCGCTTGCAAGCTTATGCAGTTAAGCGAAAAAAGTGGCCAAGAAATCTCTGTTTGTTTGGTTGAGAAAGGCGCAGAGATAGGCGCGCACATTTTATCCGGCGCGCTGTTCGAGCCCACCGCACTGAATGAATTATTTCCTAACTGGGAAGCCGACGGCGCGCCCGTTGACAACCCAGTGACCGAAGACCTGATCTACTACATGGTCAACGACACCAACCGCATTAAAGTACCCAGCATGTTTGTACCCGCGGACGCGCACAACGAAGGCAACCACGCCATCAGCTTAGCTAACCTGTGCCGCTGGTTAGGTGAGCAGGCAGAAAACTTGGGCGTCAACATCTTCCCTGGCTTTGCTGCTTCTGAAGTTTTATACGATGAAAATGGCGCAGTTAAAGGCATAGCCACTGGCGACATGGGTGTAGGTAGCAATGGCGAAGCCAAAGGCAGTTTTGCGCCCGGTTACGAACTTCTAGCTAAATACACCATCTTCTCTGAAGGTTGCCGAGGCCACCTTGGTAAGCAACTGATCAATAAGTTCAATCTAAATGCTGACAGCGGCACACAGCACTATGCCATTGGCCTGAAAGAACTTTGGACAATAGATCCCGCCAAACATAAGCCGGGCAAAGTCATGCACAGCATTGGCTGGCCGCTCAACCACCTACCCGGTGGTACCACAGGCGGCTCTTTCCTTTATCACCTACCTGACAACCAAGTGTCTTTGGGTCTTATTGTTGACCTCAGTTACAAAAACCCGCATCTGTCACCCTTTGATGAAATGCAGCGTTGGAAGCATCACCCCCTCATTGCTGATGTCCTTGAAGGCGCAGAACGAGTGTCTTATGGCGCACGCGCAATTTCTAAGGGCGGTTTACAGGCATTGCCTAAACTCACCGTGCCCGGCGCACTGATCGCAGGCGACGATGCTGGCTTTCTTAACGTGCTGAAAATCAAGGGCAGTCATACTGCAATGAAATCTGGCATGTTGGCGGCAGAAGCAGTCTTCGAAGAGTTAGAAGCGGGTCACAGCTATACAGAAGCTGGCAGCTTTCAAACTCGATTTGAAAAGTCGTGGTTGTTTGAGGAACTCGATCGTTCACGTAATGTTGGCCCTGCCCTGCACAAGCTGGGTGTACTTGGCGGTGCGGGCTACGCGTTTGTCGATCAATACTTTGGCGGCAACCAGCCTTGGACCCTGCAAGATCCAACACCCGATCATGCAACCTTAAAGCCTGCTGCCAGCAGTAAAGTAATTGACTATCCCAAGCCGGACGGCGTGCTGTCTTTCGACAAGTTGTCTTCAGTATTTTTGTCCAACACCAATCATGAAGAAGACCAGCCTTGTCACCTAACGCTGGCTGATCCAGACATGCCAATTAGAGACAATTTACCCATGTACGACGAACCGGCTCAGCGTTATTGCCCAGCGGGTGTGTACGAAATTGTTGAAGAAAGCACCGGTCCGCGTTTTCAGATTAATGCGCAGAACTGTGTGCATTGTAAAACTTGTGACATTAAGGATCCGTCGCAGAACATTACATGGGTGGTACCCGAAGGCTCAGGTGGCCCAGTTTACCCCAATATGTAATTAACTGATCGACCCAAGATCAAAGCGGGCGCCCTGGCTATAAACAATCAGTGCGCCCTCTTCCTCAACCCCTTCCTCGACTAATCTGTAAAACACCGAACGCTGAATCCGCGCCACTAAGCCATCGCGAATCTCTATAAATGGTCGTTCATTGACCATATACACTGGGTGGTCAATACCCGCTACAACAAAGTCACCCACGTTGGTGGTAAACAACAACTCCTTGTTCTGACCCTCACCCCTGGTGTCTAAATCAATGGCCAAAAACGGCACTTCCTCAACCACTATGGCCATTTGCTCCACCGGTGTGACCAGATAATAAGTGTCTTCTTCTTTGCGCAAAATAGTCGCAAACAAGTCCACTAAGGGCTGACGTTTAATCTGAGACCCTTCATGGTACCAGTCACCTTCGCGATCAATCCTGATATCAATTTCGCCCACACGTTCGGGCTGCCAAAGGTGAATTGGAGGTAAGCGCTTTTGCTGCTGCAAATTCGTGAGCGTTGCAAATAGTTTGTCGATGTCAGACATAGTTATCCTTGCCTCAAATTTCGAGGGTCGTTTTAAAGAATTTTTGGAATATTGGGTCTGTTGATGAGCCTGTTAATAGACCCAGCACATGTTAATCGTTTATTTACAAGCGTAAATACTTACAGCTATCAACCGCCCCAGATTAAATTAGCCGCCAATAAACTTCATCACGGTGACTTCGCCACTGAAGTTATCGCTTTGTTTGTCCCCAAGGGCGCTGAGTAAAATTGTCTGCAACTGAGGAACCGCCTCTTCATCACTCAGCGGTAAAAGCTCGCGGATACTTTGCGACCGAGCATTGGACAAGCAGCCATACAAGTCCCCATTAGACGACAATCGCAGGCGTGTGCAGTTTTTACAAAATGGCTCACTCTCGTTGGCAATAATACCAAACGTACCGTGACCCGGAATTTCATACCTTACGGCGGTGGAATCAAAAGGCGCATCGGTGCGGGTAAACCCATAGCGCTCGCTAATGCACGCTAAGATTTCGTCCATGGCATAAAACTGCTGGCCGTGCACCGGACTTGCCTGCAAGTGACCCATATTCATCAGCTCTATGAACCGCAACTCAATACCGCGTTCCAAACTGTACTCAAGGAGTGGAATAATTTGATCATCGTTGACGCCGCGCATGGGCACCATATTGATTTTCACCTTTAAACCGCCAGCCTGCATCAGCTCAATACCATGCAGTACGGTGTTCAAATCTCCAGACCGAGCAATATCGCGAAAGGCATCTCTATTCAGCGTATCTAAGCTGACATTAATGCGCTTCATTTTAGATTCAATAATATCGTTTGCGTGCCGCGGTAACAGTTGGCCATTGGTAGTGAGCGATACATCCTGCAAGCCCAGCCCCATGATCCCTTTAAGCAGCTCGCCAAATTTGGGCGACAACAGCGGCTCGCCGCCGGTGATACGCACCTTGTCGATGCCTGCGGTGGCAATCAACAATCTAACCGCTTGAATCATCTCCTGAGCACCCAGCTCATAGGCCGCCGCTTGTAGGCGCTTGCCGTCGGGTACGCAATAGGTGCAAGCATAGTTACAGGCCGCCGTAAGACTGATACGCAAATTGCGAAAGCTTCTGCCTTGGCGATCAACAATTAGATTATTTTCTTCAGCAACTGGATTCATAATTTTTCAGCGATAGCCTTAAGCAACTTTGATACGAAATCTCTGGCCCAGAATACCCGGTTTGACCCCTTAATTAGAAGGGCATCCTCGGCATGAATTAGCCCAGTGAGGTCTTTTAACAAAAGCTCACTGGCTTCAGGGTAAAAATGCAGGTTGTTATGTACCAAGCCCGAACCGTGCTCTGCCGCTGATGCTGCCGTTTGCTGGTCAAACAAACCTTCACTGACAGCCAGATGCAGCATCGCCGAGCCCACCAAAATGACTTCATCAAAGCCGCCAAGTTGGGTTAATAACGTTTTGTGCGCAGCAGCAGATTCATCTCCTAACTCGCGCATCTCGCCAAGGACTGCGATCTTGCGGCGGCTATCGCGCTGACAAAAAGCTGCGATGGCAGCCTGCATACTGGCAGGATTGGCGTTATAGCTGTCATCAACAACTCTCACGCCGGCTGCGCTCAATACATTGCCACGACCCGTAGGTACCGCTGAATCATCAAGGTTCAGCGCTGGAGATAACTCTTTATCAAGGAGCTTCGTGGCCAGAATAACAGCCGCTAAGGTGTTGGCGCGGTGCGCACCACCGCCGGGAATTCGCGCCTGCAACTTTTCACCAAACAGCGTCAGCACTAAGCGGTCACCCATCACTTCTAAGATACGCGCATCGGCGCTGCTGAGATCGCCGAAGGTATAGCCGGGCAAGCCTAGTGATGCCTCCACTATTTTAATCCCAGCGGAGCCCTCGCTTTTGCCTTGGTGCTCGGCTTTCGCGAACGGTGCAAAAATCTGTGTCTTCTCAGCAATCAAAGCCTCACGTCCAGAAAAATTCTCAATATGCGCGTTGTGCACGTTAAGCAAAATGGCTAGGTCTGCCTTAACCATATTTGCCAGCGGGCCGATTTCCCCCGGGCTACTGGTGCCAATTTCAAACACCCATGCGGGCGCATCCAGCGTTGCATTAGCCAGCGCCAGGGGCACACCTATATGATTATTAAAGCTGCCAGGGGGCGAATAAGCAGACAATGCGGCGGTTAAAAAATGTTTTGCGGTGGTTTTACCGCTGCTGCCGGTAATGGCGCACACGGGTTGATTCAAACGCTTACGCGCCATGTCACCTAAATGCCAAAGGGCATCGTAGGTATCAGATACCACAATCTGTGGCAGCGCCACAGGTATTGGCCGCGCAACGATGGCCGCGACAGCGCCGTTTGCCAAGGCTGCACCGACAAAATCGTGGCCGTCTACTTGACTCACGTAACTGGGATTAAATCTTGGGCCGGGATCGCCCGGCAATGCTACAAACAAGTCGCCTTCGGTCACCAGACGACTGTCCACCACCACCCGTTGAATAAACCCGTCGTCCTGGTTTGAGGCATCAAGGCTGGCGGGCAGTTCAGTGCCTGCCGCAGGCTGTAACGCCGCTTGTGCTTCGAACCCACTTTTTAGATCCTGCCAGCGCCAAAGATTAGATTTTTTTGCTACATCGTTCTGCATCACAGCATTCTAGCCTGTTTCGAAAAGCAATAGTGACCTAGCTGCCATACAACGGGGACATAACGCTTGGCCCCAGATTTACTCTTAGATCCATCCTTAGATCTACTTTCAGATCTACCCGCGGACCTACCCTTGGACCTACCCCTAGACCTACCCTTAGAGAGATAAACGATCTCGCTGGTCGAGACTTTCTCCCGAATCAATACCATTATCCGAGAATAACTCTCACTTTGTAGTAGCAATTACTAAAGGTAAGTCTAGGCCAACATCTCTAGCTATAAACTAAGCCACCCGCAGGGTAAGCTTCTCTAAGAACTTTCACGCTTTATAGGATCTGCATTCATGTCCGAATCTACCGGTTTTTTCTCCAAGCTAGGCCACAGAATCACTCAAGTCAGAACATTCGTCATTAACAGCGTCTTCGTTATTGTTGTTTTGTCTATTCTCGTCAGTCTATTCGGTGGCAACGATGCCCCGACGATTCGCAATAACAGCGCATTGATCATTCAACCCATGGGCTCAATCGTTGAGCAAAATGTTGTACCAACTAACTGGCAGGATGCGCTTTTTCAAGATTCCAGTGATGCAACCATTGAGATCGGGCACATTTTGCATGCCATCAAAATTGCCGGCAGTGATGAAAAAATTAAGATGATTGTGTTGGACCTTAGTGATTTGAACCAAGTCAGCCTGCCCCAAGCAAAACGCATTGTCAGCGCGTTACAAACATTTAAAGAAACCGGCAAAAAAGTAATTTCATATGGCAATGTTTTTGAACAAAATCAATACTATATAGCCAGCTCCTCAACTGAACTCTACATGAATCCTTGGGGTCAAATGCTGCTTCAAGGTTACGGCGGCAACAACCTGTACTTTAAGGATCTGCTGGCCAAACTAGACATCAACATGCACATCTTTCGGGTTGGCGAATTCAAATCCGCCACCGAACCCTTCTCTCGAATCAACATGTCTGACGAAGCAAGGCAGGCCAGCTCTAGCTTGTACCAAGGCATCTGGGATGAGTTGGTTGACGGCATTGCCGAGAATCGCCAACTCACCAGTAATGAGGTAAATGATTACGCACAAAACTTTGACGTGCTGTTGGCCAAGACCAATGGCGATATGGCGCGAGCCGCATTGGAAGCAAATTTGATCGATGAACTGCTGACCCAAGATCAAGTGGAAACACGTATCGCCGCCGAAGTGGGCAGATATGAAGATGAGATCAACGGCATTGGGATGCGCTCTTATCTCAACATGCGCGGCCTAATGGACGAAACCAATGACGAAAACGCCGCAGAAATAGGCGTCATTGTGGTGCAAGGCGCCATACTTGAAGACGGCCAAGGGGTAAGCAATGTGGCGTCGGCCCAAGATGTAATTAGACGCATCCGCCAAGCGAGATTCAACGAAGACATTAAGGCCATTGTGCTCAGGGTAGACTCTCCCGGCGGCAGCGCTTTTGCCTCAGAACTTATTCGCCAAGAATTAGAGCTGTTTCAAGTCACTGGCAGGCCTGTGGTGGCGTCATTTGCCAATGTTGCCGCTTCCGGCGGTTATTGGATATCCGCCACCAGCGACGCCATTGTTGCTGAATCGGCCACCATCACTGGCTCTATTGGCATCTTCGGTGTCATTCCAACCTTCGAGAAATCGCTCAGCCGCATTGGCGTATACACTGACGGCGTAGGCACCACCCCTCTCGCACGCGGCATGGACTCCTTTGCCGGCCTAAGCCCCCAAGCCCAGGCGATTTTTCAATCCAGCGTAGAATTTGGTTATGGGCAATTTATAGACTTGGTTGCACGCGGGCGAGATATGTCAAAGGCCGAAGTCGAAGAGGTTGCACAAGGTCGAGTTTGGCAAGGCAGCAAAGCCTTAGAGCTTGGACTGGTAGATGCATTAGGGGATGTCAATGTGGCGCTAGAGAAAGCGGCTGAATTGGCGGGCGTAGAGCAATGGCAGGCCATCGACTTAAGACAACCCATTGACCCGCGAAGCATCTTCATTATTGAAATGATGGACTCTTTTGGACTGGTGCTATCCGCCCGTACCAATCCATTGCTGCGCAGTATCCAAGAACAGCTCGACACCCTAGCGATGTTCACCGACCGCAGACACACCTTTGCGTTGTGTCTTGCCTGCACGAACTAAGGCCTAATGATCTGAGACTGAGAGCATGGCTTAAAGAAAAGGCTTAGAAAACAAGCTCTGCGCAAGTAGTTAGAACGACGAAGGCATGCCACTACTGAGCTTTTCAACGCCCACTCTAATAAGCCCTATTGGAAGGCATTTGCGCCGCCCCTTCACCTCTCTGGCAAAGGCCAGAGAGCGTAGGCGCTCTAAGGGTTAGAGTCTTTAAAGCGCTGCCAGTAATCTTCCGTCATCTCTTTCATCTCTTTACGCATTAACAAAATGCCGAACAAATTAGGCAGTGTCATGAGCGCAACAGTGACCGCTGAAATCAGCCAGATCAACGTGGTATCCACAATGGTGGCCAGAAAGAAACCGCTCACATAGAGCAAGCGATATGGAGTTACCCAACGTGTGCCCACAAGGTAGGTTACCGCTCTGTCGCCATAATAGGACCAGGCCAAAGCCGTCGAGAACGCAAACATAACCAAGCCAATTGTGACCAGATATGCGCCATTAGCACCCAAGAAACTGCTTTCAAAGGCTTTAGCGGTTAAGGGTACTGAGTGCAGCAGAGATTCCCCATTCAAGGTCAAACTGCGATCGTTCAACCCCCCCTCTTCAATTAACACAATGCCCGTAAACGGCGCGCCGTCTTTGCTGACCCGCACGTTTTCAGCAACCGAGCGGTTATGCAGTACCGTCACATTAGACAGCAGCAGAACACCGTCACGTGCCTGCAAGGTGCCGCTATACGCCTTAACTGGATCATTTTCTGGCGGCATCAAATCTAGGTGCGCTGAGAGCTGCTTTACGTGAGCTGGATTTTCATCACTGTAGGCGCCCGCAATAATTTCTGTATCTGAAACACTAAAGTCTGTTTCAAACTTTTGCTGCCATACCCCTGAAGAAAGAATAACTAAGCCGGTCAACGTACAAATAATCAACGTATCAATAAACGGCTCAAGAATAGACACCATGCCCTCAGCAACGGGCTCTTTGGTTCTGGCTGATGCGTGCGCAATGGGCGCAGAACCCTGACCTGCTTCATTGGAATACAAACCGCGATTCACGCCTCGATTAAAGGCATATGCGAAAGACGCGCCCAAGAACCCGCCCGCGGCAGCCGAACCACTAAACGCATTGGCAAAAACAGAGCCTAAGGAAGGCAATATATTTTCATAGTTAGAAATGATGACTGCGAATGCGCCAAGGGCATACAAAACGCCCATGGTGGGCACGAGTGTTGCAGCGACCTTAGCAATACGCTTAATACCGCCCACAATGACCAGCCCCAGCAATATGGCAAATACAGCGCCGGTTACATAAGTAGGAATGGCAAAGGAGGTTTCGATGCCAACGGCCATGTTATTGGCTTGAGGCATATTACCCGAGCCGAAGGAGCTCACGACTGTAGCAATGGCGAAGAATACCGCCAGCCACTTCATGTTTAACCCATGCTCCATGTAATGCATGGGCCCCCCCACCATGAAGCCCTTATCGTCTTTACGTCGGTACTTATGACTGACAGAAACTTCCACAAACTTTGTGGTCATACCCACAAAGGCGGTAGCCCACATCCAGAATAAAGCCGCTGGCCCGCCCAAGAATATGGCAAAGGCCACGCCGCCAATATTGCCGGTACCCACCGTACCCGACAGCGCAGTTGATAAGGCTTGGAAGTGGCTGGTATCACCCGGATCTTCATCCTTGGCATATTTACCCAACAACACGCCCCAAGCATGCTTAAAAAAGCGAATTTGCGGAAAACCCAGATAAAAAGAAAAGAGTACGCCTGCGCCTAACAGGGCGATGGGGAAATAGGCAGCACTGCCTAAAATGCCATCCAAAAAATTAAAAAATTGGCTGATCTGATCCATGCTTAATCCTTAACGGGCGTTAACCCAGTGTATACCTGTTCTTGCTAACTGACGCGCTAGATGCGGTGGCCCGGCAACGCTGTCTAGGTTCGGCTGCTATTTATCAAAAAGCGCGCTGTGCATAACGTTGAAGAGCTTATTCTGCTCCATTACACCGCGTACCTGAGTGGCACTCTTGCCCGCAGCGAATGCAGCTACGTCCTCGCCCGCATGAGTCTCTATCATCAGGGGCACAGTACCCAGCTGCTGGTAGTCCTTATCCGTTGTATCTATATCGGTGAGGTCTGGCTGCTGCTTCTTGTAGCCAGGGCCATTGGCGTAGCTCAGTGTTGTATAAGGGTTGCCCGTAGCATCCGGTAAAATTTTGCCCGGCTCGGTTTCCACCACACCTAGAATAGGATTACCTCGACGCGGATAACCGCTAATGGTCATAGTATGGCTATGGTCTGCGGTAACAATGATCAGAGTTTCTTCTAGATCTACGTTATCTATTGTCCATTGCACGGCATCTGAAAGCGCGACCGTGTCTTCCAGTGCCCGATAAGCATTAGAAATATGGTGGGCATGGTCTATGCGCCCGGCCTCAACCAACAAAAAATAGCCTGTGCCTCGGGCTTTAGCTTTGGCTTCTAGCTGGCTCACAGCAAACTCTGTCATGGCCGCAATAGAAGGCTCGGTGCCCGGATCTTTTGCTCTATCGGTATCAAATTGCATGTGCGAGGGTTCAAACAGGCCCATTACCTGCCCCGCAATCTTGCCTTGCTTGCTTGCTAGCGCCGCAAAACCGTCGCCATTCCAAACGTACTGTCTTGTAGGGTCCTTAGCCAACCATTCTTCAATTAAGTTGCGCCCGTCATCGCGCTTACCTGACTTTTTAGGGTATTCAGGGTCGTTTTGGTTGGTAGGTAAAAACTGACCTCGACCGCCACCCAAAATTACATCTAAACCATCGCCATTGGGCATTTGAATCATCTGCTGAGCAATATCAATACAGCCCAGTGCTTCAGCCTCATCGGGGGTAGAGGCACTGTCTTCCCAATCTCTATTGGGCGTATGGGCATAGGCCCCGGCTGGCGTCGCGTGTGTGATGCGCGCAGTAGAGACCACACCCGTAGCCATTCCCGCATCTTCTGCCAGCTCAGCAATTGTCGGCAGCGTGTTAGCCAACGCTGCGGCGCAGTCGTCGCGCGCAACATTAGAGGTAATACCCGAAACGCCAATCCTAGTTTTTTCGCCGGTCAAAATCGCGCTAATGGTGCCGGCACTGTCGGACACTTGAGAATTGGTGTTATAGGTTTTGATTAAGGCAAGGTTAGGGAAAGTTTCAAATGCTAGGCTGTATTCTTCGCCTGTGGCGCCTTTGAGCTGGCCTGCATAAATACGTGCGGCAGTGACGGTACTGATGCCCATACCATCACCCAAAAACAAAATGACGTTTTTAGCTTGGGCTGGCGTAGTCCACAGCGCACTTAACAAAAGTAACACTGCCCCTTGTCCAATGACTTTCTTGCCGGACAAGTGGCCCAACGCGAAGCAGGAGCTTAATAAGCGACTTGAAAAATATGAGTGCATTTTATGCTCCGCGAGTAATTGATCGTAATGTGACAAACTCTTCCGCTGCTGTGGGGTGAATGCCCACGGTAGCGTCAAATTGCGCCTTGGTTGCGCCGGCCACCATAGCCACGGCCAAGCCCTGAATGATCTCGCCAGAATCTGGTCCCACCATGTGAATGCCCAGCACCACATCGTCACTACGGCGAACAATCATTTTCAAAAATGTGCCTTCATCACGCCCAGAAATAGTGTGCTTCATGGGCTTAAAGCGAGACTCAAAAATATCCAAATCACCGGCATGATCTACCAGCGCCTCGGCCTCGGTTAAACCCACCGTGCCAATGTTCGGCTGACAAAATACTGCCGTGGCAATATTGCGGTAGTCCAAGTGCTTCTTGGGGTTATCCGTGAACAGGTTATTGGCAATACACATGCCCTCTTCAATGGCCACAGGGGTTAACTGAATACGGTCTGTAACGTCGCCAATGGCAAAGATGTTGTCCACATTGGTCTGATAATAATCATCAATCAGCACTTGGCCATTATCACCCAAGGCCACGCCCGCTTGCTCAAGACCCAAGTTAGCGGTCTTAGGCTTGCGACCAGTGGCGTAAAGGACCAAGTCTGTTTGAATCTGCTCGCCGGTGGTGAGATCTAACTGATAACGAACCGCGTCATCATCGCCAGTGATTTTTTCAATAGCAGTGACATTGGTTTCAAAGCGCAGGTCTATGCCCTTCTTCTCAATTTCCTCTTTAACAAAACTGCGGATAGAGTCATCAAAGCCGCGCAAGAACATAGAACCGCGATAAACCAACGTAGTTTTAGCCCCTAGCCCAGCAAAGATGCCAGCAAATTCAACGGCAATATAACCGCCGCCAACGATGGTGATTTCTTTAGGAAATTCAGGAAGATAGAAAGCTTCGTTAGAAGTGATTATATGTTCTTTGCCGGGGATATCAGGCACCACTGGCCAGCCGCCGGTAGCAACTAAAATGTACTTCGCCGTGACAGTTTTATCGCCAATTTTAATAGTGTTGGCATTCACCAATTGAGCATGACCCTCAAATAAATCTACCCCGGCACCGTCTAAAAGGTTGGCATAAATACCATTCAGCCGTTCAATTTCTCGGGTTTTGTTGTCGCGTAAAACAGGCCAATCAAACGCCCCAGCCTCAACTTGCCAGCCGTAATTTTTGGCATCAGCAAAATCTTCATGAAAATGCGAACCGTAGACAAAGAGCTTCTTCGGCACACAGCCTACATTGACGCAGGTGCCACCCAAAAACATAGACTCAGCAACGGCCACTTTAGCCCCATAAGAAGCGGAGATACGACTTGCTCGAACACCCCCAGAACCCGCACCAAGAACAAAGAGGTCGTAATCAAAATTCATATTAATTCCTGCAAATAAAAACGCTTATGGGACAGTTCGAAACCGGCATCAGCCTAAGCAAGATGCGCTTGGGTTGCAATAAAACGGCGATAAAGACTTGGGCGTAAGTGGGCGGTGATGACGGGCGAACCCCACAATAGACAAAATCTTTTCAAGAGCACTTGAACCTAATGCTCAAGGCAAGTAGATTAAGGTACTGTATATTTATCCAGTTACCGTAATTTACAAGCATGCCAATTCATAAAAAAAATCAAACAGCAGGCAAAACAGTAGTCAATCCTATGGTGCAGCCAGCGCTTATGCAGCAGTCCTTTATACAGGCAACGCTGCCCTTTGCTGCGCCTGAAATAACACCAAAAATGACGCCTAGCTTTTCATCTAGTGCATCATCTAGCTCTTTACCTAGTTCCCCACCTAGTTCCCCACCTAGCTCCCCACCTAAAAAGAGCCCAAGCCAAGGCCTCTTATACAATCAGGCGCATAAGCGGACGCCAGAACCCCAAAAAGAGATTATAGAAGAACTCATAGAAGAACCCATAAAGGAGTCTATAAAGGAATCCAAAAAAGAACCCACAACCAATGGCCTAAAAGTTTCAAAAATAGAAGAAACTTTAAAAACAAAGGAGGCTTCAAAAACAAAGGAGGCTTCAAAAACAAAAGAAAGTTCGGAAACAGCTGAAGATTCGGAAACAAAAGCCCCCACACAAGCCTCTAAACAAGCCTATGCAGACCTGCTCAAGCACCCACAACTGTGGCGCGGCAAAGATCTGACCAAAGCCTCGGCCACCCACACCGTTGCTAGCGGCTATAGCGCATTAGATGACTGCCTTGCAGGGGGCGGCTGGCCCAATGCAGGCTTAGTGGACTTCATTTTGCCTCACGCAGGCATTGGCGAACTGCGCCTACTGTTACCTGCGTTAACTACGCTTGCAGAGAATCGCTGGCTGGCTTGGATCAACCCGCCCTTCACGCCCTATGCACCAGCCTTAGAAGCTGCGGGCATAGACAGCAGTAAGATCTTACTCATCTACACAAAATCTCATGAAGAAATGCTGTGGGCTATGGAGCGCACCTGTAAATCAGGCAGCTGTGGCGCGGTTTTAGTCTGGCCAGATGAGCGCAAACTGTCATTAAAAGAAACTCGCCGAGTGCAATTGGCAGCCAAACAAGGCACAACGTTAAGTGTGCTATTTCGCCCAATAGAAGCCAGTAGCAAAGCAAGCTTAGCCGAGCTGCGGCTGGCGTTAAGCCCAGGCAAAGATCCCCTACATTTATCTGTAGATATTATAAAGCGCCGAAGCGGCTGGCCGGTCAAAGGTTTAACCCTGCCCATAGCTGCTGTCACCCAAAGCCAATACACCTCTGCCCATGCGGTGAGGCAAAAACTGTCGTTATGGCGAGACCAGTGGCAAGGATTACAGTTTCAGCAGGAAGCGCTGCAAGAGGCGCTACAAAAGCAACGTGACGACAACTTCACCCAAGTTAGCTCTGCAGGCTCTTCTGAAGACTCTTTTGACGACTCTTTTGACGACTATGTAGAAAGTTATGTGGAAGGCTTCAGCGAAGGTAATAGCAAAAATACCTCCGCGCCTTCTCTTCATTAAAGCTTCATTAAAGCTGCATTAAAGTAAGCACTGCCCTATGTCCGCCAAACCCAGATCTCAGCCCCCTGCACCACTCCTGTGGCTTGCCCTTTATTTTCCTCAGCTGCCCTTAGATGTGTTTGCTCCTGAGATCTCCACTGCACGAACAGCTGCACAATCAACAGCACAATCAACAGCGCAAACAGCCCCAAGCCAAGAAGCAACAGGGCCAACAAACCCAGAACCGGCAACGGTCATATTAGAAGAAAACCGTGTCAGCTTGGCCAGTGCCACGGCTGAAGCTGAAGGTATTGTACTGGGCTGCTCATTAGCCACCGCCCACAGCATTAGCCCGGAAATTGCCTACTTTGCTCGAGACAAAGCTCGAGAGTTCAACCGTTTAGATGCACTTGGGCAATGCTTATACCGCTTCAGCAGCATGGTCAGCCTTGAAGCCCCAGACTGCATTTTGATAGAAATTCAAGGCAGCTTAAGACTTTGGCAAGGTAAAGAGCGCCTGGTTATGGAAGCCATCCAACTTTGCGAAGAAATGGGTCACCAATGTGTTGCACGTTTAGCACACACTCCACAAGCCGCCGTTGCCTTAGCCCGTGCAAACGCCACACAACTACATAGCGTACCTCTGTACAGCATTGGTTTAAGCCACCACGACATTAAAGAACGAGTCATTGAGCACCTAGCCAACATGGGCATTTATACCCTTGGGCAATTGATCACATTGCCAAAAGCCAGCCTGGGTAAGCGCTTTGGGCAAAGTCTGGTGCGTTATTTAAGACGTCTTGAAGGTAACTTAGTTGAGCCACGAAATGGCATTCAACCCAGCAATAACTTTGTCCAGCAACTGCACCTGCTCAAACCAATATTGAACAAAACGGTGTTGTTGCAAGGGCCTATGCCCTACTTAGCTCAGCAACTACAACATTGGCTAATTGCCCGGCAGTTAGCCTGTGTCAGCTTGGAATGGCAGTTTGCGCCATTTCGCGGCAACGGGATCAGCGTTGAAGTAGGTTTTGCCGGTGGCAAGCAGCGCCAAGGCGACTTTATGCGCCTGAGTCATCTGCAGTTAGAGAACATCAAATTGCCGGGCGAAGTACTCTCCATTGGCCTCAAAGCTAAGGTCATCACTCCACTTCAAGCCATTAACAGTG
>Ga0233432_10000955_pt1 | contig 27875 bp, 34 predicted proteins | sample SI_122_August201_6_FD_179870 | JGI IMG/M metagenome (GOLD analysis project Ga0233432, IMG submission 179870) | Seawater microbial communities from Saanich Inlet, British Columbia, Canada - SI_122_August2016_10_MG | ecosystem: Environmental > Aquatic > Marine > Inlet | place: Canada: British... | reverse complement strand
GAATTTCTTCTTTTTAAAGGATTAGGATTATCCATATATAATTTATAATATATTTATTTTATACCCAACTCTTTCACCTTTTTAACATATGCATCCGCTAAAACTTCTAATGCGGGATATTTTATATTCTTATAATTAACATATGTCCCCGCTATATCAGATTCTATTTCATTTACGAAATAATTAGATGGACTGAATTTTTTATTTTTATGACAACAAGTTAAATCAATTCTAACCATCGCGGGTATTACTTTTTTTCTATTATAACTAATCTTAGGCAATACACCCATTACTTTGGTTCCAATCTTGATACATTCCGCTATAACCTTGGGATCAACTATTTCTGAAACTTTATAACTACGGTCGGTCTGAAATATATTTATTGCATATGAAAATTCACCGTTTATCCAGAATGTTTTTACTTCACCGTGTTCTATAAATCCTGTAATTAATTCTTGAACTAAATATTCTTTATAGAATTCATTATTTTCATCGAAATATTCTTGTAAAGGACTAATATCTTTTAAAATATCAGTTAAGGTGAATTTTTGGAATCCAAGACCAATTGTACCTCCAATAGGTTTAATAATAAATTTCTTCCATTTACATTTCTGGATCTGTTGAATAAGATTTTTTATATTTACAGAATCTTTAATAAAAATAGTTGGACTGATGGGTATTTTATGTTTCTGTAAATGTTGTAAATATTTTTTCTTATCCCATAAAAACGCCATGTATTCATAAGAGGGGAATATTTTATTTTTTTTTAATTGGAATATTTTATCTAAGCGATCTATTCCTTCTTTACCATGGAATTTTTTAACGTATGGATCATCATTAATAGCATTAATTAAATCGTATCCAATTGGTATATTAATATCATTTTTCTGTAAACGAGCATTACTAATATCTTTAGGCATAATTACATCTACATCTACATCCATAAATCTATTCTTAATAACATATGCTAATCCTACGTCGGTATGAATATCTCCCTCAAGTTTATATTTCTTAGGAATTGTTTTTAATAATTGTTTATCCAATACTTCTTCACCTGTTTTTCCACAGATAATACCTATTTTCATAATATATTATTTATTAGAAATTAAATATTTAAAATTATTTTCTTTATATTAGTATAATGGGTATTGATGCTTTTTTCTTGAATGTGATTAGAAAAGAAAAAGAAATTAAGATTGATAATAATGATATTAATAATATTAATGATATTAAAGAACATAAAAACGACATAAAGAACATAAAAGAATTATTAAGTCCTAAGAAGAGAGAAGTAATTAAAAGAAATAAATCAATGGAAAACTTTATGAAATTTTCTTGGGCCTGGACTAATTGAATGAATTAATAAAGAATTAATGATTGCCATTGAAAATCTTTACCATTTCTATCTGTTCTAAATTTAGGATTTTTCTTTAAAGAAAATAAATAAGAATCTTTTTCTATTTTTTCTAATGTTTCTTCACGATTTTCCGATAAACAATGTTTTATTCTTTTATAAAAATGAATATAAAAATGAGATTTATATTTTTTCACCCCCTCTCCGGGATCATATCCTTTAAACATTAACTCAAAAATAAATCTCATGTCATATAAACAGCATACACGTGATTGCCATACACTGGGTATATACATAAAACATCTAGCAATAATTTTATCCATAAATAATTTTTCATAATAATCTTCGTATTTATAATCATTTAATGTATGATAAAAATTTACATAATCTTTATTAGCATATAATATTAATTTATATTTCTGTATTTCTTTTTTAAAATTTTCATAATAAAATTTATTCGTTTTTATGAATTCAAGTCTGTCTCTTATCGGTAAGTTAATAAAAATAATTTCAAGAATATCTATAGTATTAAATATCATAATACTTTAAATTTGATTTTATTGTTAAGTAAATTATAATTAAATTAAAGATGGATCACGATAATCAATCCAAGGTTAAAAAATCTAAAAAAATTAGGTGTCATCATTGCAAGAAAAAGGTAGGTATGATCGTACTAAAATGTAAATGTGGTCATATTTTCTGTCAGTCTCATCTAAACGCACATTCGCATAATTGTACTTATGATTATAAAAAAGAAAAAAAGGAAACTCTAGAAAAAAATAATCCAAAACTTGGTCAGAAAATGGTAAAAATTTAATAAATCTCCTTAAATTTAAACTTTTAATTTAATATTTTTTTTCATTTATTTATAATATAACAAAATGAAATATATGGGAGGTAAATATTTTCTCGCGAAACCTATTTCCGAATTAATGAAATCCAAGGTTCCATCTGATAAAGTGGATGGTTATCTTGAACCCTTCTGTGGTGCCCTTAATGTTTTAATGAAAATGAACGATGAATATTCTTGTGAAGCATCTGATTATCATCCGGATTTAATACAGATGTGGACTGAAGTTCAGAATGATACATTTATACCACCTGCTGAAGTAAGCGAAGAATATTATAATGAATCTAAAAAGTTAAAAAGTCCTTCAGCTCTAAAAGGATTTATAGGTTTCGGTCTAAGTTTCAGTGGAAAATTTTATTGTGGATATGCCGAAAAATATAGAAATGAAAAAAAAGAAGATTATCTACAAGAGGCTAAAAATTCATTAAAAAAAATTAAACCTAAAATTAAAGATGTAAAATTTAAATGTATATCATATGATAAACTTAAACCTAAGAATAAACTTATTTATTGTGACCCCCCCTATCAGGAAACGAAATTTCCTATCAAATATAGAACGGATACGAAACATTATGATGTATTTGATAATGAAAAGTTCTGGAATGTAATGAGAGAATGGTCTAAGAATAATTATGTATTTATTTCTGAAACAACTGCTCCCCCCGATTTTATCCCTGTGTGGCAGAAAACAACCCATCGGTCCGCTTCTCAATCGGAAAAGACTCGTTATAAAAATGATAGCGATGCTTTCAAGATAGAGAAAGTTTATGTTCACGAGAGTCTGAAAGATCTGACGTGAGTCTCTGGAGAAAGTGCTTCCAGGCCTCTGGAAGGAAAGTGGTTCTTGGGAGTATCTGGAGACAAGATGACCGCAGGTGAGTCCTTGGAGACATTCTTCTTGACCCATGTTAAATTTGATTCTTGTTAGAAGATCTTCTAACAGAAACAACCAACACTTAACACTCAACAACACTCAGCGACACTCAGCGACACTCAGCGACACTCAGCGACACTCAGCGATGACATCACTACAGATCTCTTCTCAGTCAGCGAAGACGGGGCACGGTGGACACCGGTTGGCGGGATTGTCTCTGGTGAGAGATCTCCACTCGAATGATACGAAGAGAGTGTGGATGATCCCCGCATGGATGTCGGATGGCAAGGACTCTAGGAGAGATCAATTCATTCACTCCATCCGAAGGGGGAAACCTTACTTGAACATCGGTTCTCTTGGAGCCAATGGGAAAGAATACGGGAAGAAGTTCTTAAATGAAGTTTCGGTTGGCGACATCGTTCTCCTCCAGAATACCGGAGGTTACACGGACAATAGAGGTCGAAAGATCTCATCGGGACTCTGTGGAATATTCGTAGTTTCAGGTGAAACACTTAGAGGCTTCAGGGGGGGGGAGGGGTTTTACGATGCGAGATTCGTGGGGGACAGGAGTAGGGAAGCGCGGTGGTGTTGCGAACACATGATCCCTCTCAAGATGCATCAGGGGACCATGGTTCGGATTGAAGATCCAGTTAAGTGGTCTTCTCTCCCGGTTTATTGGACGAGGACACCCGTGGAAAAGAAGATTTCAGTATCGGATATTCAACAGATAGCATCGCATTTTAGATAGATCAGATTAGTGGATTGTCGGTTAGTTTTCATAAATTTTTTATGTGAAATTCAATATGGAGGAATCATTCACAAAAATTTATGATAAAAAAATATGGGGTGGGGGAAGTGGTACTGGTTCTAAGATGTCAAGGAATAATCAGAAATATATTGATGTCCTTCAATCTGTTTTAGATGGAAATGAAATAAAGACAATTTGTGATGTAGGTTGCGGGGATTGGGAGTTTACTCAACATATAGATTTCGGAGATAGGAAATATTTAGGTATCGATTGCGTAAAGAGTGTTATAGAAGCGAATAAAAAAAAGTTTAAAAGAAAAAATGTGAAATTCGAACATAGAGTAATCGGAGATAGTTATATTCCGGAGGGATATGATATAGTAATAATTAAAGATGTGATCCAACATTGGACGGACGAGGATATAATTAAATATTTTACGAGAATAGTTAAGAATAATAAATTAGTTTTCTGTACGAATGGATTTAAGTTCATGAGAGATCAATCTAAAAATAAATTAAAAAAACGTGATATTAGAAATCAATATAGATATCATCCAGTTTCGTTGGATAAGTATCCTCTTTCTGAATTTTCGGAATATTGTTTATTGTCTCAGAACTATCACGCCAAGCAGATGAATTTATTTAAATATAGCAAGTGAATATTAGATTAGATGAAGATAGAATTTTTTATGAATGATTTAAAACATAATATTTTAATGCTACCGAAAGATATTCAGAAGAAAATATATATATGGACGTGGAGGAAGTTCTGGAGAGATTATGTCCCCCTGACGGCGCAGGTTCCATCTTGGTATGAGAGAAAAGTGGTTATAGAAGATATTTTATTTAAATCTAAGATAAAAAATATCCACTTTATGCATTTACCTTTCAATATTATCCCCGAAAATAAAACATGGATTATGGGGTGTCAATGTGGATACTGTTCTAAGATAAAATATAAATACAAGAGAAAAGAATATATTAAGTTAGCAGAGGATTTTAGTTATTTTTATGAAATTATGCCGGGTTATGATCCCGCATGTGTTAAATATTTAGAAGATTATGATCCTTTATGTGGTTCTGGTTACGAAGATCAAGATAGTTACGAATTAAGAACGAATACTAAAACTAAATTTGATATTGCAATTATAAATTATTACACATAAATAAATAATGAAACGAGTTAAATCCGTGGCCAACGATATGATTCCACTTTCTTTCAGTAGTTCAAACTTAGAAGATATGGAGAAAGAATGGGCTCCTACCGCCCAGACTTCTGATATGAGGAAATCATCAAGTGAACCTCTACTATCATCTGAAGTAACTATAGAGTTTGAAGGGGATGGACCACTGGGCATCGTGTGGGGTAACAGGGGAAACGATGCTTATGTTGTAGGAATTACTGATAGTACCGTTTCCGCCGAAGAGATTGATCTTAAAATTGGATATAAATTGATCCAGATAGGAGATTATAATTGTTCTCATATCAGTTATTCGGATATTATGAACCTTATAAGATTAAAATGGCAGAAATTTAGTCAGATTACATTAACATTTTATACAGACACAAGTGATCTTGATTTCGCGGATTCAGATGATTCGAATGAAGAACAAGATGAAGAACAAGATGAAGGACGAGGACTTTTAGAAGAATGTCTCATTTATAAATTTTTAAGAAGACACAATGCTGAAAGTTTTTATGATTCATTTAAATTATTGGGGGCATTACGTTTGGAAGACTTGGAATATATCCAGTATCAAGACCTCGTTAACATGAGGATGGGCGCACATTCAAGGAAATCAATTAGTGGAGAATTAGGTTTAACTAAAGCGAATGTTTATTTTAGTCCACATCTTTCTAAAGGTGAACTAGAAACAGAAAAAAGTAAATATGATAAGAGTAATAGTAATTTTATAGAGATCCATCCCCCCAATCGTTGATTATTATTCCAATATAAATACCCAATCCAACACAGAGTGCGTGACTCATGGGTAAAATAAAATATTTAACTTTACATGATTTTTTTTCTTGTGAAAATGGACTATTTAAATTCTCTGTATTTTCAAAATCGCTAGCATCGGTCTTTCTTAACATAATAATTATTCATTAATTTAATCTTTTAAATAAGTTTAAAATAAATATTATAAATATCTATAATTTAATAATGTGGTTAGAAAAATTAAAAAGTTTATCTGAGGATGGACTAAATGGACCCCTTAAATATCTTGATTTAAAATTCGAATTACATAATGCTATTTATCTCATTGAAACTCTTTCAGGTATTTATGAATTTTCCGTTAAGGAAGATTCCGTGTGTATTATGAAAGATAAAAAAGAAATGACAGAGGAACAATTTTTATTTTGGTGGCAGATAACAAGATATAGCGAAATACTTGAAGAAGAAAGAAAATTAATTAGTTCATTTGAAGAGGTTAAAAAGAAAATGGCTAAATTACAGAAGAATATTCCTAAAATAGATGATGAAGACGACGAAAAAGAAAAAGATAAAAAATTAAAGAAAATTGAAGATACCAATATTAAATTAAGTAAATTAGCAACTTGGTTAAATAAAGAAGGACCTTTATTAAAAAAAAATCTACAATTGTTATCTAATTATAGGGAAATTTATTCATCCGAAAAATCTATTACAGAGGTTCTAAAATGGGTAAACATTTATTTAAGAAATAAAGTATAACTATAATTAATATTATGACTATTTACGGTTGGTATTCAGATGAAGCCTTTAAAATGAATAAAATAGGATATCTTTATTCTGATTTTTATAATAATTCTAAATTATGCACGATAGTTTCCGAGGAAGATATGTGTCCTTACTATCAACCTCTGAATATGTTTAAAGAAAATGTTATATTTCAGGGAGAATTAAAAGAATTAATATGTCCTATTCATTATAAAAATATTAATGAAAAAGACATAAGAAAAATTACCGAAAAATTAATAGATAGTTACAATACTTATGATATTCTAAAAAGATGTGAAAAGAATAGAGATAAACGTTTTATAAAATTAAGGTCTCCGACTATTGAGTAACTTGTTTTTTCGAGCAACGAAATCGGAATCTAAAACATTATAAGAAACGAATTCACTCATATAAGCACTCATCATTTTATCATTTTTAACAGATTCTCTCGCAACAACGAAAGAATTATACAATTTCATTAAAACTAAAAGGACGAAACTCATAAAGCAAGAAATGGTAGATGAACTATGATAATCTGTATATAAGATCTTCACCATTAATCCAACATTTACTGCGTAAGCGAATATGGTAGTTAAAAGAAAATTATAATAATAAATATTGATTCTATCCATGTATTTATCTAATACGGGTTCATTCTTAATTATTTCTTTTAATGAATTATCCGGTTTATTATTGTCTATATCAAGATATTTAATAGACCAATGTTCTCTCTTTAATTCAATCATGTAATATCCTAAAAATAAGACCATGGTTGTAATATTCCAGTATAAAGTCTTTTTATGATATAAATCATTATTTTCAAAATTCTGAGTTAATGTACAGACTCTATTTTCTGTAGTATTCGTTTCTAATAAAAAAGTTTCACAACTCTGAGGAACGAAAATCGTTAAAAGAGTCCCTGTTAAAATCTTATATATCTGTAAGCAGAATATCCCCGTAACCTTTATTCTCTGTACGAAATCAACATCGAAAGAAAACATATTATTATATTATGCTAATATCTTTTTAACTATTTATATAATATATATATATATATGAATTCTTCCGAAGAATTAACTCCGTGGCCGGATTTAGATGAAGGGGATGACCTGGATGACCTGGATGTAGGGGGTAAATATAATAAAGAAGAAGAAAAAATAATATCTTCATACTATTATAATCTGAATAAACGAATATTTAATTTTATGGGTTGTAATGCCAAAAAAGGACAATTATTAATTACATGTGAAAATTTATTAAGATTAATGGCGGAATTATTATTAGATTATGAACATAGAGTAAGAGATTTACCTGGAGGACATTTAACCGATAACAATTTAATTAGTCCTAAATTATATAAGAGTTTAAGGGAACCATTTCTCCATTGTAAAATGGTTAAATTATATCCACATCTTTATACTAAAAAAAGATATGGCGAATATGTTTTAAAAGAAGTCGGTGATGATGAATTACCTGAACTTCTCCGCATTGGAGAAAAAGATGAATTAATCCATCAGATGGGTTTAATTGCATTAACAAGAAAGATGAAAACGAAAGATATTTTAGAAAAAGTAGTTTCTGATACTAAAAAAAAAATGAACGATAAAGGCGAAGGATTGAAACTATTTTTTATGAAAAAAGAATCTTCTAAACTAAGTAAAACAGCAAGTAAACCATTCGAAGAATTGGATTCGCCGATTTATTCCGGTTCAAATAAGAAAAAGAAGAAAAAGAAAAAACCAACGAAGAAAAAGAAAAAACCAACGAAGAAAAAGAAAAACCCAACGAAGAAAAAGAAAAGTTAAATATAAGAATATTATTCATTAGTAAAATAATCGGAGCAAGGGTTATTCCCTTCGGAACAATGGTGTATCTGTTCAAATAATTCCTCACTATATTCTTCAAGACCTCTTCTAATTGCTCTATTAAGCGAACCCTCTGAACTCATGTAAGTAACAATATGAAATCTTGCAGGAGAAGATTTTATATAATTAATAGCATTTAGAATATCACGTTCAATATCTTCGTTATTTTCGTATATATGATCTAAATCATTTCTAAAAGACTTCTCTACACATTTAGAGAAATCATCATCATTTAATTCGGAACTATTAGTTTCTGTAATATTAATATTAGATGATTCCATTTATATTTTAAAATTTTTTAAAAAAACTTTATAACCGAATTCTTTCGCATATTCTCTATGAACAAGTTTCCCAGGTTTTTTAAGATATTTTCTCAAAGATTTTAAATCCTTCTTATTAATATATTTTTTATCAATTATATCTCCGATTGATGCGAATATTTTTTTTTTAAATACCTTCCTTGCTTCTGTAATAGAAGATATTTCTTTATGACCGAATTCATTTAACCACGTATTTAATTGTAAAAGATATTCATCAAATAGTTTTTCTAATTTATTTCTTCTCTTTTCAAAGGTTTTAGAAGACCAATTATTTTTATCAGAATATTCTTCTAATTCTACAAGCATATCTTGTAAATTATCACTTTTAAAATCATATTTCACTATGAAATCATTAATAGTCTTAGGATTTTTAATCATATAATTAATATTATCAATTTATCCTTTATATTTTAATATTTAAATATTAAACTTATGTAATATATAGTATGGAATCATCGGATTTAACCCAAGATAAACTTTTTATGGATTTAATGACCGCATATTTAGCTCAGATGGATTCCGCTGTAAGGATCTCCAAAACATTATGCGATCATTGCGAAGAAAAAGATAAAGAATTAACGGGTGATGATATTATCTGCGGTCTAATTTATAGGTTAATGGTCCCGATGGAACAAGATGAAATGGATACGAGTCTTGGCAATGCTACGAAGGTATTGGATCCCGACTATTCTTCTGATTCAGAAGAAGGGGACGACGAAGAACAACTGGACGACAAACTGGATTACGATGAAATAGAAGAAACTTATGAAAAACCTGAAATATCCCGGAAAATAAAAACTAATTCCTGTGAATGCGAAGTGTGTTCAAAAGTTAGAGAATGTTTAATAAATTATAAATCATATGAGCCTAATGATCAACTAGCCCAAAGGTTTAAAGATTCAATACAAGAAACTTGCGAAAAATATAAAATTTATATTTAAAAATATGAATATACTATTTATCTACTATGAAGATTGAACAAGACATTAAATTAGATTTTTCAGATGTTCTTATCAGACCCAAGAGATCTACTCTGGAATCTAGGTCTCAGATTAATTTAGAAAGAGAATTTAAATTCCCTCATTCAACTCAGATATGGAAGGGTATCCCCATTATTGCGTCCAATATGGATACGGTCGGAACAATTGAAATGTATGATTCTCTAAAAACATTTAATATGTTGACTTGTTTTCATAAATTTATGGATATCAATAATTATCCGGACAATGATCGCAATAAATACGCGATTTCAGTTGGAATTAAAGATGAAGATTACGATAAATTACAGAAACTATATGGAGCATATCCCGAAAGGTGTAATATTATATGCGTTGATGTAGCGAATGGTTACATGGATAAGTTGGTTCAATTCTGTAAATCTGTGAGGGATTTAATTCCTCATTGTATTCTTATTGCGGGGAATGTTGTAACTAGAGAAATGGTAGAAGAATTAATCCTTAATGGAAAAGTTGATATTGTAAAGGTCGGTATTGGTTCGGGTTCTGTGTGTACTACACGTATTCAGACAGGTGTCGGGATGCCACAATTATCTGCTATCGTAGAATGTGCTGATGCCGCCCATGGTTGTGGGGGTCACATTATTTCGGATGGAGGAATAACATGTCCGGGAGATGCATCGAAAGCATTCGGAGCTGGCGCAGATTTCGTTATGTTAGGATCTCTTTTAGCGGGTCATGATGAATCTGGTGGAGAATTAATTCAAGGGGATGGTAAAAAATACAAGGTATTTTACGGAATGAGTTCGGATACAGCAATGAATAAACATTATGGTGGAGTTAATGTTTATAGATCTTCGGAAGGGAAAACAGTTAAAGTTGAATATAAGGGTAAGGTAGAAGATACGATAAATGATTTATTAGGTGGAATAAGATCAACATGCACGTATGTAAATGCCGAAAATCTAAAAGATCTTTCTAAATGTACAACTTTCATAAGAGTCAATAATCAAGTAAATAAAATTTATGGTTGAATTTTTAGATTAGGCTTATATTTCTTAAATGCTTCTGTTTCATAATAATTTTTAAAATTTTTTAAATTTATATTATTCTTTCTAATAAAATCTCTTGTCTCATATTGCTTGTGATAAGGAATTTTCGGTATAAATTTCTCTAAAGCCCTTTTATTGGGAATAAAATAACTAAAACCTAAATTTAATCTCTTGTAAACCATGTCCTTATTTTATTCTATTAAAATATTTTTATATAGTTTAATCTGATTCTACTTTCATCCCTGCAGGGGGTCCGGGATCTGTCATTGAACTAAGATCTACATCGATTAAATTCGTCTGTGATGAAGATTTCTTTAATTTACCGAACCTGTGTTTCATATAAACAAGAGATCCTTCTAATGTTATGACCGATAAACAATTAAGCATGATAGGATATTGTTCATTTACAATTGTATAAAAAAGAAAACAACTATTCGCAGCTATATTTATTAACATTGTCTGATTAGAAAGATCTCCCGCTGATTGTGTTGTATAGGTTTTATATACTTGGGGGACTCTTGAAAATAAACCGAAACAAGTTCCAATCATAGAAACGAAGGAAGCAACATTATAAATCGTGAACATAATACTTATTAAAAATTAATGATTAGTTTTTAAATTATTTATTCAAATAGTTTCCCAATATCCCCTGTAACATTATTCGCTTTACATAATTTTATGTATCCTTGTTCGGCTATCTCTCTCATTTCAGGATTACATTTCTCTATCGACGCTAGGGCATATTCTTTAAATTTTTGAAAGTCTTTCCTTGGATCAGATATTCCTAGATTGGTGTAGTAAGATTTCTCACCGAATTCCTTGTGATTCATATCAATGATGTCTCTACAGATAACGAATTTCAGATGATTCTTTAAAGCTTCATTTAATTTCTCTTGTGTTACTGGGGCATTGACCACTTTAAGATCAAACTGATTATTCCAATCAATGAGCAATCCATCTTTTAATGGTCTAAATATCCCGATATCTACTGCTTTCTTAATCGGTTCAGGCGTGAAAGTGTGAGGCATTTTTATTTCTCTTGATAAAAAATATTAATAGTTTTAAATCAAATTTTACCTACGAAAAATTATTAATATTATACTTTCTTAATAATTCATAATAATCTCTCTGTTTCATCATAATCCTTAGTTTTCTTCTTTCACCCTGAACCCTGTTCCAACTCTTCTCTAAATTACTCCGGTGGATCTGGTGTATCTTGTTGTATACATGAAATCTCGCCAGAGTAATATAGTGTAGCATTTATCTTATTATAATAAAAAAGTTTTAAATGTGTTAAATAAATTTGATTTTATTTAAAATATTAATAGTAAGTATAATTAAAATGGAATCTCCTCAAATGAATCTAATAATTAAAGAGGACTGTATTGAAGGCATGAAAAAATTAGGTGATGAAAGTGTTGACACTATTATTGCCGATCCACCTTATAATATTGGAAAAGATTTCGGAAATAATAGCGATAAACAAAAAATGCAAGATTATCTAGAGTGGTGTGATAAGTGGATAGAAGAAGGATTCCGTATATTGAAACCCAAGGGAACAATGTTTATTTATGGATTCAGTGAAATTTTAGCATTTATCAGAGTTAGAATTGATTTGAGTTATAATGTAAGATGGCTTGTATGGCATTACACGAATAAAAATACTCCAACAGCTAAATTCTGGTGTAGAAGCCATGAAAGTATTCTATGCTGTTCAAAAGATAAAAAACCTATATTTAATAGAGATGATGTGAGGGAACCCTATACGGAAGGTTTCGTTAAAAATGCGGCAGGTAAAACTAGAAAAGCTACTAAGGGTCGTTTTAGCAATGGGGAAAAAGAAACTGTTTATAAAGCACACGAAAATGGTGCTCTTCCAAGAGATGTTATAAAAATAGCTGCTTTAGCTGGTGGTGCAGGGAAAAAAGAAAGGGTTAATCATCCTACCCAGAAGCCTTTAGAGCTATGTGAAAAACTTATTAAATCATCCATGAATAAAGGGGAACAGAATCTTGTGGTCGTTCCATTCGCTGGTTCAGGTAGTGAATGTGTTGCTTCTAAGAAACTAGGCGTTAACTTTATTGGATATGAAATTAATGAAGAATATGTTGAATTGTGCAATGGAAGACTTTCCGAAATAGAATAAAATAAATATTTATTCTTATTAATCTTATAAAAAAAAATTTTTTTATGTAAAAAAATTTGATTCTATTTTGGTAAATAGAATTATAAAGTAAATGGAAGCTAATATGATCGGAATGCCTAATTCACTCACTATTGATTTTGAAATTAAAGCAAGGAACTACTTCGCCCACATGGTTCTGGGATCTAAAATGACAGTTGAGGAATGTTCGGCCGAACAAGCCCATAATGTGTTCGATAATAATGGTAAATCCATAGATATAAAACTATTCGGTAAAGATTATGAAATAATCAATTATTCGGAAAAAGAAAAATATGCGAGATATATTGTTATGAAGGATGATTGTCCTGAAGGTATGAAAAATCCAGAGGGGATAATGGAATCCCTCAGAGAAAAACAATTAGAAGAAATGAATGGTGGTGTAGGAAATTTTAATTTCGGCGAGATTGCGGCAATATTCAATCTGTCGGTAAGTTGTATTTATTTACGTTCAACAGTTTACGATGGAGAAAATGTAGGAAATAAATTTTCAATTAAATTGGGTGGAGAAGGTACTCCAATAATGACCGATGGACTTGGTGAAAAAGAGGAAGAATTATGTCATAAACTACAATTGAATATACCTGATACTGGTACAGTTAAACTATTTACTCTTAAAGATAAAAATGATATTAAACCAATGGAATATTCCTTGTATATTTCAAACATGACGAATATGGAAGTATCGTATAATAATGAAAAAGTTAAAGGTAACAATTATATAAAAGATAGTGCTAACGTAAATTCATGTCATAAATTCACTGAGGAACTTTATGGGATTTATAATCCTGAAAAAGATATTATTGAGTGGTATAGTGGTGATAAAAATACAACTCACTTTTCACCCCTAAAATCTAGGAAAAAATGGTCTGATAATGATGAGATTCTAGGGGATTCGGTAATGATTAATAGTGATAAGTTTGATTTAAAAATAAAAGGTTATTATACAATTTGGCCATCTCATGATAAAGAGAAATTTACAACTACACCTGGATTAATATTCAATCAGACTAATCAATCGGGGGGGTCAGTTAATCTCTATAATCAAGAAAAAACTAAACCATTTATGAATTGGTGTCATGGTGGTAAGGTTAAATCTGATTCCTGGTCTATTCATTCTCCGGGAAAAGATTCCGAATATATATTCGAATTGACCGTTCTAAATAAAAAATATAAATCAAAGATTTTCACACATCTAGGTTATTTCGCGGTTAAAAGTCGCAATGCTTCATTTTATGATTCACCACAGCGCATACCATTCAGATTTATCATAAATTCCCTGTTTCAGAAATATAAGAACGATTTCAAACATAAAACTGGTATAAAGACTATTCCATCAGCCGGTTTCTGTTCTGATTCTCATGGTAATTGGTGGCAAACCAGCAAGGGTAAAACCAAGTGTATTTCTCTGGATCCTGTTGGCTTACAACTAGAACAAGGTGAACAAGGTGAACAAGGTGAACAAGGTGAACAAGGTGAACAATGTGAACAAGGTGAACAATGTGAACAAGGTGAACAAGGTGAACAAGGTGAACAAGGTGAACAAGGTGAACAAGGTGAACAAGTAGAGCAAGTAGAACAAGGTGTTCTCGCAATTATGATGGGGCAACAAGAAGTTGAACAAGTAGAACAAGAAGAACAAGAAGAACAAGTTGAACAAGAAGTTGAACAAGAAGTTGAACAAGTTGAACAAGAAGTTGAACAAGAAGTTGAACAAGTTGAACAAGTTGAAGAAATACCTAAAGCTATCACAACTACGAAAGTAAAAGAACATAAACGTGGATTTTATATTGGGGAAGAAGCGATGAATTTAATGAAAATAATAAACGATTATTATGAAAAAAATAAATGTATCCCTGTAAATATTGGTAAAGAAATTGAATCACTCTCTAATTCTAAGTAAACATAATCTCTTTTAAACTTTCAATCCCCTCATGAGTCCATTCACATTTAATAAGTTCATTGATATTAGTGCACATATAATCGTCATTATTTATTTTTTTACCCCCTTGCTGAACATTAAAACATGCAGAAAAATTATTTATGAAATCTTCTTTCTTAAACCAAATAATTTTCGGGTCATTCGGTTCGGGATTAATACCAATAAACAATAGGAAATCCCAATCTTTATCCTTAGATACATGATTAATAATGAAACTATCCTTGTCTACTTTAGTATTATCTTTACTATTTCTGGTTGCCAGACTAAACTTAATTTCACATTTTTTATCATTAACGAATCTATCATACCCGCTCGTTGATTTTTCTGCAGGTTTAACATCGAAACCATTGAATCTTAATACTCTCTCCGCATATTTTTCACCAAAATTTCCCTTAGCCGAGTTATGCAGGTGAGTATATCCCTCAAATGGTGTATCTACCCATGGATCAGTGATTTTACTTTTTATAAATTCTTGGAGATCTCCGTCTCCGAATATAAAATATTGTAGATTTCTTTCTGTGTTGTCCATAATTATTTCAATATCTTTCTCACTCTTATATGCTACTATACTATTAGGTAAATATCAAATTTATTAAAAAATTTTTTATGGGAATTATGGTGAATTAATTTTATGGAAATTTTAAATTTGATTTAAAAATAAAATGTTATTATTAAGTATAACTAAAATGGTTGTTTATAGTTGCGAGAAATGTGGAAAAACATTCAAACAGAAAGGTCATTATATGAAACATTTACAGAGAAAAACTCCATGTGATAATATCAAGGATAAAATAGAAAATATTGTTGAAAATAAAGTGGATGAACTAATAAAGGAAAAATTAAAAGATTTAGTAGAAAAAGGGGATATTGAAATAAAAAATAAAAATTTGATTTCAAATAATAAAAATAACAACAATAACAACAGTAATATGAATAAACTAAACTACATCGATCTCTTCTGTGGTATTGGTGGTTTCCATCAAGCACTGGATAAACTAGGTTGCAATTGCGTTCTAGCATGCGACATTGATAAGGCTTGTCGTGCCAACTATAAACTAAATTATGGCGTAGAACCCCATCCAGATGTAAGGAAGATTGATCCTGAAGAAATTGAAGAAGAGATAGATATTATCTGTGGAGGTTTTCCGTGTCAAGCATTTTCAAATGCTGGAAAGAAGAAAATGTTCGAAGACGATAGAGGTCTTCTGTTTGATGAAATTATGCGTATCGCGAAAGTAAAACAACCCAAGTTTATGTTTCTAGAAAATGTTAAACATATTCTGAAAGTTGGAGACAAGAAAGTTATAGAATACATTAAAGAAAAATTAGACCATTACAATTATCACGTTGAAATTTTCCAGATTTCACCCCACCAATACGGTGTCCCCCAACAGAGGGAAAGGGTTTATTTCGTATGTGTGAGGAAAGATATTTATGATGGTTCTGATGTAGTTTTACCACCTAAAATAGATGATTTTAAATTTGTAGATTTTCTAGATAAAAAAGAAGACATTGATCCTAAATATTTTATAGATGGTGATGTTCTGAAATGCTTGAATGCTTGGGAAGAAATGATTAAAATCTTCCCTCCTGGGGAAAAGATTTCACCTGTTATAATGATTAATGAACATTACAATGGTCATACTCAAGAAGAGTTTGATAATTATGCTGATTGGAGAAAGGGATACATAACAGCGAATAAACCATTAATTAAAAAATATAAACCTCAATGGGATGAATGGTATGAAAAACATAAGGAGATCTTACAGAAAAGAGAAATTTATGGTAAGTTAGAATGGCAGGCTGGAAAAATTAAAGAAAATGATTCAATCTTTAATTATTTCATTCAGATAAGACAATCGGGTATTAGAGTAAGAAAGGCACAGCATTTTCCAACTCTCGTTGCTATTTCTCAGATTCCAATTTATGGAAAAGAAAAAAGATATATTACACCGAGAGAATGTGCTAGGTTGCAATCATTCCCAGATGATTTTAAAATTGATGAGTTAGATAAAAATTCATATAAACAATTCGGTAATGCGGTAAATGTAAATAATGTTCATACTGTAATTAAGGCAACATTTGATCACTATAATATTAATCTAGACAATAGTCAATAACAATAGTTAACCTTTTCTTCATTCCACCGAGGTTATTTCCACCCTCTTTTCTAGATTTATACCAAACTTCTAGATTATCATAATTGTTATTTAGTTTTTCAGCATTATTAAACTCTTGCATTGATTCATTGTATTTTTTTTGTTTATGATAGGTTTCCCCTTTCTTCTTTAAACGATCATATTCTTTTACTTGAGATAATAATTCCTTATATTTTTCGAGATAAAAATTTTGATAATTAATCATTGAGTGAATAAGTGTATCTTTATCCTTGATGTCCCCAGATAAATCTTGGGAAGATCTATACCCTTTAAAATTGAAGAAATTAATTCTTTCTTATAATTATCTTTCCAACAATCTTCTCTCTGCCATGCGGGGAAAGAGAATTTTGTGCTATCAATTGTTGGATATAAAAGTCAATTGGGTAAGAAACACGATTGATTTCGAAAGACATATTCTGTTAACAGTTGATAAAAAATAACTTTAAATATGATAATTAAAGTTTATAAAAATCTAATCCACATTTGTTTACCTGTCCCCCCTGTTTTAGCTTTGAAAACATTAGGAGATTTCGAACCTTCAACAAGATACAAATCCAATTCTGGTGATCTGTTGTCTAATTTAAATATATTTTTAGGATTTACTGAATTGGAATTTTCTGTAACAAGTAACCAATCGGCACAACCCGCGCTATCACCGAATTTATATTTCCCAGATACACATTCGAATAATATGTCCATAACATATTCTATGTGTTCATTTTTAAGTTTTAACCATAATGTATTGCATTTCTTTTCCGTTTCCTCTAATTTCTTTACCCATTCTGTATCTTCGTCTGAAATTTCAGGATTTAACTTTATTTCTTTTTTTATACTAGATACTGTCCTTGTTTTATGAATGGGCGTCTTTTTTCCCAGATTTTTCATTAACATTAATATTTCATCTATAATATCTTTAATTTCTAAATTACCTTGATATTTATTATTATAAACAGATTTAAATATAGCACTTGTTTCATAGCAATCTGCGGATGTAAATCTACCCTTACCAGATTTTATTGATATATTTATATTTTTCGAATTATCCGATAACTGCATATCCGTTTTAGGTTTCGTGGATCTTTCCATTGTTCCGGATTTTAAATCATTCCAATCAGATGTATTCTTGATATAAAATCCATTATCGTGTGTTATCTTTTTAGCATTAGTCTCTGACGGAATTAATTCGATTTTTTCCCAGAAAGAATCTGGTAAATTATTTTCATTATTATTGATAGAATTAATAATTCTATCTTCATTATCGATAGCCTTTCTGTTACTTCCAGGGGGGGGATCCATTTTATTAAGGACTCTTTTTTCTCCTTTAAGTTTATTCATTTCACCCCTATATCTCTTTTTTTTAACATATAACCAGGTACGCCAATTTCTCTTAGATGTTATTGCATTTAATCTTTCATTGTGTTTATCTAAAAGTCTTTTAATTGCTTTATTCGTAAAATCTGAAAGATTTTCCAATAAGAAATCTAATATTTCTTTCTTTATCCTTTTTTTCTCCAGTGTTTTCTTCCCCTTTATTTTTAGTATTTCTTTTAGGACCATTCTATCTGATATTTTTTTCATCGATATCTTACTCTAATAACCAATCCTACAACCCAACCTATGAATAATATACAATCCTAAAACTATAAACACTTTTCCAATAGTTTTTCTCTGTATTTTCCAATATGAAAATAAGTCTTTCAGCATTAATTGCCTTGAAATTAAAAATTATTAATCAAATTTATAAATTTGATATGATCTAATAATGAATTATTATAATTAGAAATGGAAGATTTTAAAAAAGATACACGAAGGTTATATAGAAAACAGAGAGAAGTTAAAGAAGGACTTGAACATGCGAACAATATTATTGTTTCATTTAAAGTCCCATATTATAAAGAGAAATTATTAAATGGGATGTTATGTTTTACAGATCTTAGATTAAAGGTCATAATTGAACTTGTCCATGATATGTGTTGGATTGACCACCGTGCGGATTCAGAAGAAGAATTAAAACATTTTATAAACAGAAATATGATTCCATTTCCAGAATTATGGGAAAATAATGAATGGTTATTCTGGGGTAACAGAGCGAACGAGAAAATAAATAGAATTATAGAATATTATGAAGAAGAAGTTGAAAAAGATTATAGTTATTATTCGGACATAGGGTCCACATATTTAGCAATTCAAAATAAAAATGGATATCTACCATTAGACAAAAAAGAAGAAATATTATCAATTTATGATAATGTAAACAGCTATTATGATCAATATCATAATTATGTTAAAAAATATGAACTTTTAACACGTTCTAATGTATCGTATATATATGACGAAATATCAGATAATAGAAAAATAGTAAAGGGATTAATAAATAAAATTAAAAAAGTAAAAAGAATTAATAAACTAGATCTAGCGAATAAAAAATTACAAATGTCTAAAATGGATATATGCCCCGATTTATTAATGGAAGTTAATAAATTCCTAGATCATTATGTCTGCTAAGATTATTTTAATATTTAAATTTTTATTTATTAGTCGCAGTAATCCCAGAAACAATCACCACATAATAATTTATTATCTACATTTTCAGGTTCTCCATAGTTACTTATTTTGTTACATTTTTCGCAATTATAATAAACCATGTTATATAAACAAGTAGAACGATCCGGAAATACTTCATTTTCTTCGCAATTTTCGGGGATAAAATTACAATATAAAATTGGCTCATCAGAAAATTCTAATTCTTCACGAATGCTACAAATACATTCATCTACTCTATCACTTACCCAATCTATTTCGTATTCTTCTGAAATAGGATATTTTGTTAATATTTCTTTTAAACAAAATTTTATTCTATGAACGGACCATTCTTCATTTTTATATCCTGTTAATTTATTTAATTCTTCAATTAATTTCTGCTCAATTGATTTTTCTTCATGTGGAAAATTCGGACTACCGTAATCATAATAATATCTTCCGTCAATATTAAATTTATATAGTTGAGCCAGATCATATAAATTACTAAGATAACGCCCACCGATCATACCAGACGTTGGTAATCCAGTTAATCCACTTTCTTCATCTTTAATAATTTCGTGAATTTTTTCAGTAAATTTTTCTAATTTTTTCGTCCATTCATTATATTCTTCAACGGTATCAACCTTGAAACACGGTATTCTATATTTATTAACTACTTTATTCAATTTATCATAATTTTTCTGTAATTCTATAAATTCTTCATTCATTTTTTCAATAACATTAATACCCATGGGCATTTCATTGTAGTAATCAATTACTTGGGGTTCCATTATTTATATTAATATTAATGTAAATTGATTTTAGTGTATCAAATTTATTAATTATTTAAAAAATACATCATAATTAATATTATAGGACTATGTCAGAAGACGATATGTGCTACATTCTAAAAGAATACCTAAATTATCACGAAAAATACACAGAGATCTATGGCCAAAAAACAGTTGTATTAATGATGGTCGGGCAATTTTATGAATTGTATGCCGTCATTAACGATGAAATACACGTTGGCCCCGATTTAAATGAATTATCTGACATTTTAAACGTCCAATTCGTAAGAAGAAACAAAAAAATAAAAGAAATATCTTATGATAATTTTTTAATGATGGGATGGCCTGATCATGCTCTAATGAAATTCAGAAATATATTATTAAATAATGATTACACAATTATCAAAGTAGATCAGATTACAGCTCCTCCTAATCCCGAGAGAGGTGTAACGGAAATTATTAGTCCTTCAACTGTTATTGATTCTTATAATAACTCTGATACCAATTATTTAGTGTCTCTGTATATTGATATGTTCCAAACAATGAATAAAGAAAAGATTTACACGGCAGGGTTCGGGGCAATTGATATTTCAACAGGTAAAAATTACGTTCATAAAATTAAATCTTCCATAGAAGACAGAAAAATATGGAATGATGAACTTTACAGATTAATTCAATATTATAATCCGAAAGAGATCTTATTACATTATCATAATGATGAATTTAATTTTACGAAAGAAAGTTTATCTCAGATGTGGTCTTTTAATGATAATAATATCCACATTAATCAGAAAAGTGAAAATAAACAATTCTTAAAACCCTCTTATCAGAATGAGTTCTTAAAGAAGTATTTCCCGCAATCGGATTTTTTATCTCCGATTGAGTTTTTAGGTTTCGATAGAGAGAATGAAATTATTCTTTCTTATGTTTACATGCTTCAATTTATTTATGAACATAAGATTGAAAACACATTATCTCTTCATAAACCCGAATTTAAACAGAATAGTAATTATCTTTTATTGAGTCATAATTGTATTGAACAATTAAATGTTGTTCAGAAAGATACATCTGAAAAATATGGTTCTCTGTTGAATATTCTTAATAAATGTTCAACCGCAATCGGTAGAAGACTCTGTAAAGAAAGAATATTATATCCTATTTTAGATAAGGATAAAATTAATAAACGATATGATATGATTGAATTGTTTCAACAAGGACATAATGAAGAAACATTTTATAGTTTATGCAAGCCTCCTCTAAAAAAGATTATTGATATTGAAAAACTACATCGGAGGATGGGTTTAAATATTTTAAATCCTTATGAATTTTATTCTTTACATAATTCTTATCAGTATATCCTGAAAATAGTTTCCATTTTAAACGATGAAAAGATAGGTAAATTTATGATAGATCACAATGAAACAATAAATGAACTAAAAGACCTCATTAAGAAATATGAATCTATATTCGTAGTTGATGAATTAGAGAAATGGTCATTACAGAATATGGAAACATCTGTTTTTCAGAAAGATATTTATTTAGAAATAGATTCAATAGATTCTGAGATAAAAAAAGAAAAACATTATCTGAAACTTATTGCGGATAGATTAGCGATTCACATTGATAAAAAGAAAGAAGATATTATAAAGATCTCATATACAGATAAGTATGGTTATCATTTATACATGACTAAAAACAGAGCAGAAACTCTTAAAAAGAGTCTTAAAAATCTATTAAATAAGAATATTGAATTTAAGGATGGAAAAGAGGTCTTTCTGACACTAGACGCAGATGACATTAAAACAGTTTGCAAGGGTTCTAATTATCATTTAAGTTTAGGTTGTATAGAAGATCTCTCCGGTTCTATTCTATTAAGACAGAAGAAGCTACAGAGTTTAAATAAGGAATATTATCTAAAAGAAATAAAGGAGATCTTTTTAAAGCATGATAAATTATTAAAGAAGACAGTTTCATTCGTTGGTTCAGTTGATCTTTATTCTAATTGCGCTAAGATCTCATTAGAAAATGTGTATAAAAGACCTCTTTTAAGCGATAATGCTAATAGTTTCATTTTAGCGAAAGATATTCGGCATCCAATCGTGGAGAAGATACAGAGTGAATTGGAATATGTTCCGAATGATATTTCATTAAATGAAGAGGGTATTCTTTTATATGGCACGAATGCTTGCGGTAAATCAACACTCATGAAAAGTATAGGATTATCTCTTATTATGGCACAAGCTGGGTTTTTTGTCCCTTGTTCTTCTTTTAAGTATTCACCTTACACATCTATTTTTACGAGAATACTAAATAATGATAATATATTCAGAGGTCAATCTTCTTTCGCGGTTGAAATGAGTGAATTAAGGGGGATCTTATTGAGGGCGAATGAAAAATCATTAGTTTTAGGGGATGAATTATGTTCGGGAACAGAGAATGTTTCGGCATTGTCGATTGTTGCTGCGGGGTTAAAACGACTTTCTTTGAAGAAGTGTTCATTTATATTTACTTCACATTTACATCAGTTGATGGATAGTGAATTAGTTAAGAGTATTGAGAATCTAAATGTTTATCATTTAAAAATTATTTATGATGTAGAAAAAGATCTTCTAATTTATGACAGAAAATTAGAAAAAGGTTCGGGTCCACCAATCTATGGCCTAGAAGTGTGTAAAGCGATGGGTTTAGATAAAGAATTCATATCTTTAGCGCGTTCAGTTCAATTAGAGATAACTGGTTCAGATAAGAATTTTTTATCAGATAAACAGAGTAATTATAATTCTGATATAGTGATGGATAAGTGTCAGGTGTGTTTTAATAAATCAGAACATACTCATCATATAAAAGAGCAGAATACCGCTGATGAAAATAATATTATCGGGCATTTTCATAAAAATATGAAACATAATTTAGTTCCTCTCTGTGAATCTTGTCATCATAAGGTCCATAATGAAAATCTTAGAATTCATGGATATATTCAGAGTAGTCAAGGTGTAAAATTAAATTATGAATACATAGAGGGAAAACAAGTCTTATTGGAGAAAAATAATAAGAAAAAATATTCTCAGAAAGACATCAAGAATATTTTAAAATACAAGAAAGATGTTGAAGAAAAACGAATAACTAAAACGAATTGTTTAAGGAAGTTAGAGTTGGAAGATCACATTCAGATTTCAATTGGGACATTCAATAAAGTTATGAAAGGTAAATATTAATTTAAAGTTTATATATGATATATTATCTATGAAAGTTTTATCATTTGATATTGGCATTAAGAATTTAGCTTATTGCTTGATAGATTCGGATGATAAAACCATTGATGATTGGGGTATCTTAAATGTTTCTATAGATCCTCATTGTTCTCATTGTAACGCGAAAACAGGGAAACAATGTGATAAATCTGCTAAATTTATCTGTGATAATGATTTTCTATTATGTTCTTCTCATAAACAGTTAAAATGTTATAGTGATCTTAAAAAGAAAACAATTCCTAAAAAAAAAAATCCAGTTCTGCGTTTAGGTGAAAATATAGTACAAGAATTAAAAAAGAAAAAGAATTTTTTAGAAGTGGATCATGTTTTAATAGAGAATCAACCCGCTTTAAAAAATCCCACAATGAAAACGGTTCAAATGATTGTTTATTCTTATTTCTTGATTAACGGTGTTACGAATATGGATAGTCCTATTAATAATATTGAAATGATAAATGCCAGAAATAAATTAAAAGCTTATAAAGGAGATCCGGTTGAATGTAAAATAAAGGATAAATATAAAAAAACTAAATTTTTAGGAATTCAATATTGTAAAATAATGATAGAAGAAAATCTTAAAATTGATCCGAAGTTTAGAGACCAATTCGAAGAATCTAAAAAGAAGGACGATTTATCTGATGCTTATTTACAGGGTATTTATTGGCTCACTAAGTAAAATAAACTATTTAAACTATCATAAAGACACCCAAAAGTGTTAATACAATTCCTCCTAGTTTTTTAGGAGTCATTTTTTCACTCTTTAAGAAATAAACACTAACTAAAAATAAAACTATAAAATTCATATTAGTTAGTGCTCTCGCTTTCCCTGGGTTTTTAGCAGATCTTATAGACATTACTTCGCAAGGAGTAATTATCATAACACTCGATACTCCTACTAATATGTATTTCCATAAATCATTTTTCTCTATAAGTTTAAAATTTTCTTTCTTATTAAACTTTTTATAACACACATACGCGGATATAGATGCCGCGCATACTAAATAATAATAAAACAAGTGTTCGGTCGTTGTATATTTACTAGTGTGATTAGTAGTAAAATAATCTCGCATTGCTATTAATACAGCTGAAATCATACCATAAAAGATCCATGTTTCCATTTATTTTCTATACTAGAATATAGAATAAAAATGGTTAAGAAGAAATTAAAGAAGAAATTAACTCAGAGACAATTTAATTATTTAAGAGGCGGTAAATATAAACAAGATTTCGAAAAAAACGAGGGATATTTCGGTAAAATTATGAACGAAAAAACAGGTAAATTAAATAGCGAAGAAATATGTCATAATTGTTCTCCATCTGCATATGCGAGGGGGGCCCGTAAGTTCTGTAAGATTCATGGAAAAACTTGGAATCCTAAAACTAATAGTTGTATAAAAGGGAAAAAATCTAAGAAATCTTCTAAAAAACAAAAGGGGGGTGCTCTCTGTTTACCATGTATCTCTCCTATCTTAAGTGGTTTAGGTGTTTTCGGTGCAGGAGCAGCGGCAACTGGCGCCGTCGCCGCTGGTGTGAAGGGTATTTCAATGACTAAATCTAAAATGTCTTCATCTAATGGTAAAATAATGAGAGAACAGCATTTCGATAAAGTCCTTAAAACTCATAGTAAGAATTCTAAAAAGAAGAAAAAGACAAAAAGAGCGAATGATAAACTTAAATTTCACATTAAGCAAGAGAATAATGTTGTCACATTTAAAAGAAATAACGAAAAAATAAAAAAGAAAGTCTTTAATAAATCTAAGAATATGAAAGAAAATATTAAAAAAGCTACAGATTTTTATGATAAGAAGATTCATTATTGTGTTGTGAAAGGTTACAAGAAATGCTAAACGAAGTTATATTGAACGAATAAAATTTAAACGCGTTCAAAATACTTAAAGATTTTATATAAAAAACTATTTAAAAATATGATCAACGAAACTCTCCTTTTAAATTCATTAAAAGATTTCTACAATATACCCCACAACGGGCAGAGATTATTATCCATCTTAAATAATGATGTGAATATTTCATTAAGGTCGGTTGATTGGTTTATCACCAATTATTCTAAAAAGAATAATATTTATTACAATATCTATAAAAGAGATGATGATATATTTACATTAGATGAAAATAATAAATTACATTCTAATATTAATGTCTTCCAATCTTATAAATCACAATTGAGAGCATATTCCAAGAAAAGATTCGATCCATTCTGTAGAAGAAATCGTATTAATTTTATGTGTCAGGGGAAAGTAATTGATACGACTATTGGTCAACTTAATTTTTTTAAATGGGCTATCAATCATTTAATAGTTGATTTCATATCTATTCATAAAGATAAAATTGAGTATGATATGAATAGTTGTTTAAAAGAAATGAAATTACAAGGATCTCTTATGAAAAAAGAGGGTAAACGAAAGAAAAGACAGGAATTGTCTCTTTCGGCGACAAGAGGTCTTTCTAGAAATAATGTTCTTGTGCGTTTAGATTTCGATTAAGGATTTATTTTATTCTTTTTATTTTTTTTAGTTCTTTTATGAGTTTTTTTCTTTCTCATTTTAGTTTTCTTCTTAGTTTTCTTACTTTTTTTCTTTCTGCGTGTTTTCTTATTTTTCTTTCTTTTTTTCTTTCTATGAGTTTTTCTATATCCTCCACCCTGCCCTCCCACAACAATTCCCGCCAAAACTTCTTTTAAAATCTGATAATCCTCCGGGAAATATCCATAAATGAATATTACTTTTATTCCCCCCTTGTCTGTTTTATTGATGGTCTCGATTGCTACTTTAACTACTTCCTCAAATGGTATTTCCCCCTTAAAAATGGATCCAGATAATATCGGGAAGGCTAAATATTCTACCCCCAATCTTACAGCCTCGGCGATCGAATCCTGATAAGCTTTCTGTAATAACCGAATACAATCTTCTTTACTACTAGACCCATGGCATTTATTCCCTTGGTCGGGAATAGTAATACATCGGAAATCTGGTGGTATCGCGTGTATAATATGTTTTACTCTAATATCTCCATAATTATCATTGGTTGATTCTGTTGTGAATACACTACCTGGAATTAAATTTTCCCCTTGTACCTGATTATATACTATTCTTTGTTTTTCTAATTCACTGTCATGACCCCCCGCTTTTTCAAAGATTGACTTATCAACACCTCGCGCACCGGAGCCGACAACACGGACACTCGCAGCATTCACGATAGCGAATTTATTGGTTAATTTACTCTCTGTTCCACTGATTACACCGGGTCCAAATGTTGTAATATCCCCTTTCATCAATTTAATACGGCAACCACCTGAATTCAATTCAGCCAGACCTCTGTTCACTTTTTCTTGTTGACTGCCCATTGAATTGTAACTTCTCCTGAATGAAGCTAAAAATTTGGGGTCACTGGGTTTTAAATCCTCTGACTTTAATCCTTTAGTAGGAATATGATTATTACATTCAATTAAAATACCGAAAAAAGTATATCTGTATTCTTGAAGTACGGGATCAGATGATTTCATCCATCTATAAAAATCCATGTTTACTGTAACTGTATTTAATTGTGGTATCTCTGCTGTAAATTCTGTTCCAACGAATACTCCTTCACCTCTTAATTTACTCCTATTTTCGGTAGCCTGACCCCGTAAAAATTGATCCTTTCCTGGCCTGCCTATTGCTCCTCTGGCGATAATACTACCTCCCCCCTGATTCTTCTTCTTATTCTGCCAGCGCGGCAGTAATCTCCTACGACGAACCTCGGTTTTATTTTTAAAAGTTGAAGGTTTAAACCTCTTGCCCAATCCCTTTACATCCCTCCACCATCCCTCCTCATGGGGTTGATCTTCGGCTCTTGTGGAAAATTGATCGACCATTGCGGGTGCGGCGGCGGCGCCAGCGACCATTAGCGCCGGTCCAATCGCGGGGGCAGCAGCCGTAAGGCCCAGTGCAGCAACGCCAGCCGAAACCCCAGCCACCGCGAGACTGCCCGTCTCTGTCAAGGTCGCCAATCTTCCTAAAAATTTACCGGCCGCCGCTAAATACCCTTTCGTAAGGAAAACATCATCCACCGCATAGGGTAGAATAGATTTGTATTCAAATTCGTGCATATACGGAAGCATCGTTATACCTTCGCTTACATACCCCTGCTTTCTGCTTTCCCTCTGTAAATTGAAAGCAGAAAGACTCTGCCAAGTTCTCCTTAAATCTGAACAACAATATTTTAAATCATCGGGTATAAGAGGTTGCCCCCCCCCCTTCCTCTCCCGCCGCTCCAATTCAAATGCTTCAGCGGCTTCAACACACTGTTTCACA
>Ga0233432_10000954_pt1 | contig 27879 bp, 25 predicted proteins | sample SI_122_August201_6_FD_179870 | JGI IMG/M metagenome (GOLD analysis project Ga0233432, IMG submission 179870) | Seawater microbial communities from Saanich Inlet, British Columbia, Canada - SI_122_August2016_10_MG | ecosystem: Environmental > Aquatic > Marine > Inlet | place: Canada: British... | reverse complement strand
TTTGAAGAGGTGGTTTATGATTTGGTGAACTTCCTTTATTACCTGGGCGAGCCGTCACGACTGGATCGTGAGCGAATTGGTGGTTTTGTACTGCTATTTCTTGCTTTCCTGGGTGTGTTTGCCTGGCTCCTTAACAGGGAATATTGGAAAGACGTCGGTCATTAATTAACCGGCACATGCTGAGCTTTACGATTTGGTAAGGCACTTATTCTGTTTTTAATTTTTGAGGCGAGATTTATGGGAGTTGTTACTAAACGCTCTTCGATGCTTTTTTACTCCGACGGTACCAGTCAGTACAGTCACCGTGTTCGCATTGTGTTAGCGGAAAAAGGTGTCACTGTAGATGTGGTTGATGTGGATATCCATGACAAACCAGAAGATCTGGCAGATCTCAATCCGTACAACAGTCTGCCGACTCTTGTTGACCGTGATCTGGTGTTATATGAGCCGAATATAATGATGGAATATCTTGATGAGCGATTCCCTCATCCGCCTCTTTTTCCGGTATATCCGGTAGCCCGTGCGCAAAGTCGCTTGTGGATGCACAGGATAGAAAAAGACTGGTGTGGACTTGTTGATCAGTTGCAGGCAGAAGAAGGGACTCCAACGCAGCTCGACAAAGCCAGAAAGGAACTCAGGGAAAGCATTATTTCTATCTCTCCAATTTTTGCAGAAAAGCCTTTTTTCATGAGTGAGGAATTCACAATCGTTGATTGTTGTGTGCTTCCGATTCTTTGGCGTTTGCCAGAAATAGGGATTAAGCTACCTGAAACCAAGGCGACAAAACCTCTTATCGACTACCGCAATAGCTTGTTCGAGCGTGAAGCTATCCTTGAAAGCCTTTCCGAACAGGAAAAGGAAATGAAGGTATAAAAATTGGGGTTATAAATTGGGGTCAGAGCAAAATTATCAGTAGCAGCTGAAGCTGTAAATTTCTCCATTCATTAGTATGATAATTGTGCTCTGACCCCAATTTTACCTAGAGGATCTGACGCCATGACAATGACTTCTCATCGTCCTTATATGATAAGGGCGTTAAATGAATGGATACTTGAGAATAATTGTACGCCTTATATTCTGGTAAATGCTTACGCCAAGGATGTTCAGGTCCCGCAAAACTTTGTCAAAGATGGCCAGATTATCCTGAACATCTCTCCTTTAGCCGTTCAGGATCTGGTAATTTTAGTTGATGGTATTGAGTTCAATGGTCGTTTCGGCGGCATCCCAACTCGTGTTTATGTTCCAACTCCTGCTGTACTGGGAATATATGCCAAGGAAAATGGCCAGGGCATGATATTTGATACGGATGATCCTATCCCTGAACCTCCAGAACCGGATCCCGACAAGAAACCCGTCCAGGATGAAAAGGCCGACAAGGCTGGCAAGACCAGAGAAAAGCCCAGGTCCGGCAGACCTGATTTAAAAATTGTGAAGTCTTAGCGCGGTTTAGTTTATATATTCAAAGGCGCGAACTACCTTGGTAACGCCTCGAGTATTGCTCACTAAATTTACTGTTGTAGTAGCCTCTTCCTCGCTTAACAAACCCATCAGGTAGACAACGCCGTTCTCGGTTATCACTTTCGTACGAAAACTGCTTACCTCTCTATCAGCCAGCATCAGGGTTTTAATTTTGGCCGTGAGCCAGGCATCGTTGCTTCTGGATAGAAAGGTGGTAGTGCCGGCAACTTCCAGTTCGTTATAGACTTCCTTGACTCTGGAGCTCGAAGTACGTGTGACACGTGTAGCCAGATTCTTCATTTCTTGCGAAGGAACCTGTCCAACCAGTAATACTGTGCCATTGAAGCTCACTACATTAATGTGTGCTTTTTTCAGCAGCTCATCTGCAGCATTCAGGTTGACCTTGATTGATGTTTCAATACTGCTGTCGTCCACCATGGCGCCCATGGAGCGGCGGCCTTTATCTTCCTGGACACCATCATCCCCGGTTGTTGCGCTAATCACTGTAGCGCAACCATTGAGTAAAAGAAGAATGCTGAAAAAAAATCCCAGGCGAAGTATTAACATTTATTCATCTCCGAAAAGTTGAGTATCAATCAGGTCGCATAAGCAATGGATAACCAGCAAGTGAACTTCCTGAATTCGTGCAGTACTGGCCGAGGGCACACATATTTCAATATCATCTGTGCCTAACATATCACGCATTTTACCGCCTTCCTTGCCGGTTAACTGGACAACAAGCATCTCTCTGTCGTGGGCAGCTTTGATCGCGTGTATGACGTTGGGTGAATTGCCACTGGTAGAAATAGCCAACAATACATCACCTGCCTGCCCCAAGGCCCTTACCTGTTTGGAAAATACCTCTTCATAAGAATAATCGTTGGCAATGGACGTTAAAGTGGAAGTATCTGTCGTTATTGCTATGCAGGGCAGTGGTGGCCTTTCCCTCTCAAAGCGGTTTAACAACTCTGCAGAGAAATGCTGTGCATCCCCGGCAGAACCGCCATTACCGCAGCTGAGAAGTTTCTTCTCCTTGAGCAAGGACTGCACCATGCAGTCTGCCGCAGCGGTTATGAAGGGAGTGAGCGCCTCCATAGCCTGCATTTTTGTATCTATGCTGGCGGTAAAGTGCTGTTTCACGCGATCCTGATAGTTCATATTACCTCTTGATGTTGTTTATGCAGTTCCTACATAAAAGCAGTTCCTACATAAAAGCAGTTCCTGCATAAAAGCAGTTCCTGCATAAAAGCCTTTGGCGAATTATAGTTAAGCGTTTTCTAAAAAGCATTTTTAATCCACTGAAATTCGAGATTGTCTATGCTTTCCATACTATATGCCCTATCAGTGACTTTGCCAGTGATACCAATCACATCAAATCGACAGGGTATCTTGTTAGTAAGACCTTTTTTTTGCAGAAAATGTTGAGCTGTTTTGATTATTTTTTTCTGTTTGTGGATGTTCACGGTTGCAAGCGCACCACCATGGTCCTGGTTTTTTCTGTAACGGACTTCAATAAAGACCAGTGTATCTTTGTCTGTGGCGATCAAATCTATTTCGCCATAACGAGAATGAAAATTAAATTGAAACTCTTTAAGTCCCTGTTTTTTCAAGTAGTCGCGTGCCTTGCCCTCATAGTATTTTCCTTTGCTGACAGTAGAACTATCCCGGTTTAAAAGGGTTTTTAACATTTTCATCATTTGCCTTCCCTGGCAGTAGTGATAAAGACTGATAAGGAGTAAAAATTGTAGCTCAAAATAATCGAGGGAGATAAGCAGAGGCAAAAGCAAAGCGGACAAAATCTAACAAGTTATTGTCCTGAGCTTTCTACCTGTGCAAGCCCATCTGCGACTTTTGCCCAATTAAGCTCCCGGATAATATTTCTGTTCGCACCCAGTTTTAATAAGCCAGTAGCACCATAAATCTGGCTGTCAGGGACGTCTTCAAGTTGCCTTAGTCTCGGGTAGAGCCTGAATGCATCAATGCCGAAGGCCTGTAACCTCAGGGTCAGCGCATTAGTTTGTGGGAACAGGCTGGTCGCTTTTGTCTTGAGCTCATCGTTAAAATTTAAAAGCCATGGGCTGTCTCCAAAAAGGATGCCATTCAGGTCGTTGTCCACCAGCGGGCGAGGAATGCCAGAGTAAACATCCTGGCTTGCATAAACGGGGATGTCGCCAGCATATAAGTAGGCAAGAGTTGGATTAATTTGTCGTGCGGGTCCGGGTTCGGCAATCAGAAAAATAAAATCAATATCCTGTCGTCGTCGTTGTGTGAATGCCACATCTTCATCAATAAGATCTGCTAGCCGATCCTTTCTTGCTTCGCTTTCATCAATATCCAACAGGGTTTCTACTATCCCTGTGTAATCTTCCCGGTACTCTTCAAGGGCAACAATTTGTCCTCCCAGTGTTAACCAGTGGTCTATGAAGCTATTGCGCTTCCTCTGGTAAAAATCATCTGAGGTGCCAGCAGGACTAAGTATTGCGGCATAGCGATGCCCGTCACGCCAGGCGCGCTCGGCAATTTGTACTGCTTCATTTTCCGGGGACAGAGAAAACTGGTAAAGATTATTCGATAAGGGGCTTGAACCCTCGATGTTATTCAGCGCAAGTGTCGGAACCGGTAAATCTCTCTCATTGTGCAAGCGTGATACATGTTGTTTATCCAATGGTCCGATAATCATTTGTGCGCCATCTGCGACGGCCTGGCCATATTCTATAAGGATGTCGCTGGTCGCGGAGGTATTATAAAAGCGGATTAATGGGACTTTTCCACCAATTTGCATCACGTCGTAATAGGCACTGAGGAAAGCATTGCGAATAACAGTACCTGGTAAGGTGTTTAATGGAAGTAACAGGGCAATAGTGTCAGGTCTTTCCTCAGCCATTGTTTCTACCATCTGCATGGCCTGTGGCAGGTATACAGCGGCAGGATGACGGTTCCAGGCGTTTCGCCATCGGCCCAGCTCAACTACCTGGCGATCAAGATTGTTTTGATAGGCTTTGCCAATAACGGCAAGTTCGAACCAGCCTTGAAATTCGAAACGTCTTTCTGCTTCAAACAGATTAATCAGCTGTTCCGGGCTTAAGGAAATCAATGCCTTCCAGATTTGTTCATGATTCAGTGGCACCAGGTTAAGTGGTAGTAACTGGTCAATCTCAATACGCTCCATTGCATTTTCCAGTTGCTGGCCAACATCACTGTAGAGATCTGCGCGGTACATTCTGATAGACAACTGGGTAGCTTCACTGAGCATGGGAAGCTGGTTAAGCCGTTCAGAGGTCAAGGCTTGCAGGGCAGGCTGCGGCTGCCCCCCTGCAGAATATAAACGGGCTTTTAACAACAATATTTCGGCGGCCAGAGGCAGAGGGGTAGAACCCAGCTCTAAAGTTTCAAGTAGTAGCAATGCATCGTCATCCCTTTCCAGGTTCATTAGTACCTGTGATGCCTGGTAGAGAATGCGCTCTTTTTCGGGACTGACTGCTACAGCGCCCTGTGTTAGCAGAGCCTGCAGTATCTCTTCGTTCTCGTCGATTTGGTTACCAGAAAAATCAGGACTCGAGGTAGGCAGGTTAGGGACGCTGGTAGAAGTACATGCCGTCAGCAAGATTATCAAGCCAGCAATAACAAGCTTTTCCAGTAGATCACTGGTGTGAAAAAATATCGGCAATTTTAATTGTGTCTTCATGATAATAAAGACAGTATAACCTTAAAGTTGATATTTATTTATGGCAACATTGTCGGGCTGGTTCTGAATAATTATTCAGGGCTTCCCCGGATTGCGAACTGATAATGCAGGTAGATTCATGGCTCTTACTCCCTCCAATATGTTGCCACTAGGCACCGTCGCCCCTGATTTTTCTCTGCAGGATACTGAAGGTAAGCTGGTCACACTGAATTCCTTTTCTGAGTCTCGCTTATTGCTGGTGGCATTTATATGTAACCACTGTCCTTTTGTAAAACATATCAGCTCTGAGCTGGCCACAATGGCTAATGAATATCAATCAAAAGGAGTCGCTTTTGTCGCGATCAACTCTAATGATATTCAGGCTTATCCCGATGACAATATGGAAAACATGGTGAGGGAAGTGCAGGAAGCAGGCTACTGCTTTCCTTATCTGCTGGATGAAGCGCAGGAAGTGGCAAAGGCCTATGATGCAGCCTGCACCCCGGATTTTTATGTCTTTGATCAAAATCGTTTGCTGGTCTACCGTGGGCAATTGGACGGTAGCAGACCTGGAAATAATATCCCGGTGACAGGTGAAGATATCCGCTCAGCCCTGGATATACTTTTAGTCGGGGGCTCTCTTACTGAGCAGCAAACTCCCAGTGTCGGGTGCAATATAAAATGGAAGCCCGGCAATGAGCCAGACTGAATCAGGATGTTTATATATTGTCGCCACTCCCATCGGAAATCTCGACGATATTACCCAGAGAGCTATTCAAACTCTTTCTAGTGTTGACAGTATTGCTGTGGAAGATACTCGTCACAGTCGTAAGCTCCTTCAACATCTGGGTATCAATACCCCGATGTTTGCCTTACACGAACATAATGAGGTTCAAAAAGCAGACGAGGTTATTCGGCGTGTGCTGGATGGTGAAAATATCGCTTTGATTAGTGATGCCGGCACACCACTTATTTCTGACCCTGGTTACCCCCTGGTGAGTAAAGCCAGTCTTGCTGGTGTTAAAGTGGTGCCTGTTCCAGGTGCCAGCAGTATTCTTGCAGCACTGAGTTGTGCAGGGCTGCCTACTGATCGCTTTATTTTTGAAGGTTTTTTGCCGAGCAAGCAGGGCACACGATGCAATCAGTTAAAAAAACTGGTCAATGAAGACAGAACGTTGATTTTCTTTGAAGCTCCCCATCGCATTCTGGATTGTCTGGTCGACCTGGCGGAAATTTTTGGGCCGCAGCGACATGCCGTTATTGCCCGCGAATTAACAAAAACCTATGAAACATTGTTGTCGGGTAATCTTGAGGAGTTACTGAAGAAAGTATCAGAAGACAGCAACCAGACGCGGGGTGAATTCGTTCTTGTGGTTGCCGGCGCAGAAAAAAAACAACAGGATCTTGACGAATCAGCGCTGCATATTTTTAATACTCTGCTTGATGAACTACCACTGAAACAATCCTCGGCACTGGCAGCAAAGATTACCGGACTGGGAAAAAATACTTTTTATCAGGCTGGTCTTGATCAAAAAAAAGATAAGAAATAATAAAGCTGAAAATCAAGGCTTGAAAAAAGCAGATAAAGTTTTTATTGAATTTCCAATCTTGCTTGCGTAACCTTGCAAGCTGAGTTGGCCAGGCAATCGCTAGTTTTTAACTAGAGGAAAGTCCGGGCTCCATAGAGCACAGTGCCAGGTAATACCTGGGGGGCGCGAGCCTACGGAAAGTGCAGCAGAAAATAAACCGCCGCGTTATTCTTCGGAGTGATGAGGTAAGGGTGAAATGGTGCGGTAAGAGCGCACCGCATGGGTGGCAACATTCCATGGCATGGTAAACCCCGCTGGGAGCAAGGCCAAATAGGAATCCAATGGTGCGGCTCGCACTGGATTCGGGTAGGCTGCATGAGCATTACGGTGACGTGATGCCTAGATGAATGATTGCCCAAGACAGAACCCGGCTTACCGGCTAACTCAATTAACAGCAGTTACAAGTTACAAGTAATGGTGCCCCAGGTTAAGGGTACAAGCCTTTAATACAGGCTTAATAGTTTAAGTGAGCTGGCGATGTCACAGCTATTCCGACTTGAGACTTGTAACTTGAGACTTTCTTCTCAAAATAAAAAAAACTTAAAAACCCTCTCCAGACTTAAGAAACTACTTTAAGTTCACATCTTAGTATGTTGTAAATTATTAATTTTAAACCTCCCCCTTACTGCCCGTTTTTGACTGTTTTGTCGATTTTCGGCGCATTTACCCTCATTTTCTACTCAAATTAGTGCAATTAAGTGCTTGATTTGTTGGATATCCCTGCCTATAGTGCGGAAAAGTGGTAAGAAGTAGCAGAAAGTGGGTCAGAATGGGAGGTAAAGGTGTTCCTTCCCAAAAAATGCCCAATACCTGCCGCTTTTTGGCAAACGATAAAAACTTTGTAGGCAATAAAAAGCATAAAGGACCTTAATTTTGTTATTTCGTGGCTTGAACTCAATAAATCTCGATGCGAAGGGGCGTATGGCCATCCCTTCTCGCTATCGTGGAATTATTGACGATCACTGCCAGGGCAAAATGGTCGTAACCATTGAAGCAACCGATGGCGAGTGTCTGGTTGTATATCCCCTCAATGAATTTGAAGAAATCCAGCGCAAGGTTGAAGCACTGCCAAGTTTCAACGCTACCAGTAAAAAACTCAAGGGACTTTTTATAGGGCATGCAAACGATGTCGAGCTTGATGGTAGTGGTCGCATCCTGGTTCCACCAACGCTGAGAACTTATGTAGGTCTTGAGAAGAAAGTTGTTTTGGTAGGACAGGGCAAAAAATTTGAATTGTGGGATGAAGATGCCTGGAATGCCAAACGTGAAAGCTGGCTCAATCAGGAAGAAACAGAAGAAGAAATGCCTGAAGAGCTTAAAGGCTTGTCCCTTTAACTCGTGGAAGACTTCCAGCATCAGTCAGTACTGTTGCAACAAGCAGTTGATGCATTGGTTACAGATGAAGATGGATTTTACATAGATGGCACTTTTGGCAGGGGTGGCCATAGTCGAAAAATTTTAGACAAGTTGTCGGGCCAGGGCAGGTTGCTGGTGGTCGACAAGGACCTGGAAGCTATCCAGGAGGCTCACCTTTTAAAAGAGCAAGACAAGAGAGTGATGGTGGCACATAGCAGCTTTGCAGATATAGAGGAACTGGCCGGTATTCACCAGGTCATGGGCAAGGTTTCCGGTGTACTTCTTGATTTGGGTGTGTCTTCTCCGCAATTGGATGATGGCTCAAGAGGTTTCAGCTTTTCAAAGGAAGGCCCGTTGGATATGCGCATGAATACCCAGGCAGGCTTTACTGCTGAAGAGTGGATTGCAAGGGCGAAGGAAGAAGAGTTGGTACGCGTGTTTTTTGAGTATGGAGAAGAGAAGTTCTCCCGGCGAATAGCCCGCGCCATTGTCGCTGAAAGACAAAATTCTCGTATTACCAGCACCATGCAGTTGGCAGAAATAGTAAAACAGGCCCACCCGGCATGGGAAAAGCACAAGCATCCTGCAACCCGGGTTTTTCAGGCAATCAGAATTTATATCAATAGTGAGCTAAACGATCTGGAAGCGGCGCTAGCCGGAATTCTGGAAATTTTAGATATTGGCGGGCGGATGGTAGTGATCAGTTTCCATTCCCTGGAAGACAGAATTGTTAAGCAGTTTATTAACAAGCAGGAAAAAGGCGATGACTTTCCGCCAGATATGCCGGTTACACAGGCTCAATTAAATCCACGCCTGAAAAAAATTGGTAAACAAATAAAAGCAGGTTCCCAGGAGCTGGCAGTAAATATTCGATCACGAAGCGCGGTGTTAAGAGTGGCAGAAAAGATCGCCTGACAGGTGCTTTTTTTCTAAACCTCTATTTATGAAGCTGAACTAATAAATGAGAAAGGTTTGGCATGGTGAGAACCAGAAACAAAAAAGAAAAAGGAAAGCAGTTAAAGGAGTTAGATAACAGAATCAGCCTGAAGTTGTGGTTGTGCCTGTTCAGCTTGCTGGTAGCTACAACTGCTTCGGCAACAGGCGTAATTTTTTCTACGCATAAGAGCAGGCATTTGTTAAACGAATTGCAACAACTGGAAAGACAAAGAAATGGCCTGCAAGTGGAATGGGGTCAGTTGTTACTGGAACAAAGCAGTCTTGTTTCACAGGGTCGAATTGAAAATTTGGCAATAGCAGAGCTGGGAATGAAGATCCCGGCAACGGAGAATGTGGTGGTAGTGTCTGGTGACTAGAGCCGCTATTAATAAACAGCCTGTCTGGAGACTTTGTCTGGTTTCTACGGTAGCTATCACTCTGCTTGGTGTCGTCAGCTGGAAGCTTCTTGATCTTCAGGTAATTAATAACGAAGTGCTGCAGGAGCAGGGAAATAAAAGAACAGTACGCAATGATGTCATCGTCGCTCATCGTGGCAATATCATGGACAGGAATGGTCAGGCGCTGGCTATCAGTACGCCTGTTCAGTCTCTCTGGCTAAACCCCCGCGAAATCATCCCTAACCCTGAGGCCTGGAATAAACTCGCAGCAGCACTTGCCAGTATTGAGATCAATACCGATGTGTTGCGGAACAAGGTTCAGGATAATGCTGAACGGGAATTTTTGTATATAAAGCGTCGCCTGCCTCCTGCAGAAGTGCAGTCAATTCTTGATTTAAAAATTCGTGGTGTTTATTCGCAAGAGGAATACAAACGATTTTATCCTTTGGGTGAAGTGGCTGTTCATGTTGTCGGGCTCACTAATAGTGACGATGTCGGGCAAGAAGGCCTGGAACTTGCTTATGAAGACTGGCTACAGGGAAAGCCTGGATCAAAACAGGTTTTAAAGGATCGGCGCGGCGGCATTATCCGCGAAGTTAAAATCAATAGTGTCGCAGAGCCTGGCAATGATCTTGTGCTTAGCATAGACAGCAGGATTCAGTTTCTGGCCTACAAGGCATTAAAAGAAGAGGTTACCCGGCGCTATGCCAAAGCCGGCACTGCCGTTGTTCTGAATGTGGAAACAGGTGAAGTGCTGGCCATGGTAAGTCAGCCTTCCTATAACCCCAATAATCGCATCAGTCTTGATGATAATGAGATGCGCAATCGCGCCATTGTTGATTTGCTTGAACCTGGGTCTACGGTAAAGCCCTTCACCATAACTGCCGCGTTGGAAAGTGGGCTGTTTGACAGCAATAGCATCATTGATACCAACCCAGGCTATATCCAGGTTGATGGCTCAACCAAAAAAGATCCGGTCAATTATAAAGAAGTAGATCTGAAGAAAATCATTACAAAGTCCAGTCAGGTTGGTGCTATCAAATTGGGTCTGGCCATGGGAGAGGGGCCAATGCTGGATGTATTGTCCCGAGTCGGTTTTGGTGCCGCCATCGGCACAGGTTTTCCTGGTGAAGCTACCGGTGTGCTACCCAACTTTTCCAGATGGAGCAAATCCGATATTGCCACTTTGGCCTATGGCTATGGCTTCCAGGTCACGCCACTGCAAATGGCTCAGGCTTATATGATTTATGCTAACGAAGGCATTCGTAAGCCGGTTTCACTGTTGAAAACAGAAGGTCCTGTTTTGGGAGAGAGGGTTGTTGATGCCGGGTTAGCCAGACAAGTAAATTCAATGCTGGAAACTGTCGTTAGCACCAAGCTAGGCGGAACCGGTGTCAGGGCTGCTATTCCTTCCTATCAGGTTGCAGGTAAAACCGGCACGGCCTGGTACTACAACGTGGGTGGCGGATATGACGAAGAAAATTATAACTCCTATTTTGCCGGTTTTGTGCCTGCACATAATCCAAAAATTGTTGCTGTTGTTTCCATCCATGAGCCTAAAGGTGAAGAGTATGGTGGCGGACAAGTTGCTGCTCCTGTATTTGCAAAGATAGCTGCTGGAGCAATGCGAATTCTTAATGTGCCGCCCGATACCGTAGAAGAAAGCCAAGCAATAAGCTGGAGCGATTTATGAATACAGCAGAAATTATGTCCAGACAGATGCGTTTGTCTGAATTGCTCGCAGAAGATATGGCTATTCCTGAAAGTATGGACGTTGATTTAACTGGTATTGAAATTGATTCCCGTCGTATTGAAGCTGGAGATCTCTTCCTTGCCTACAAGGGCGCTTCCCATGACGGTCGTGATTTTGTTAATGACGTCATCGCCAGTGGCGCAAAAGCAATTTTGGTAGAAGCTGATGACGAGTGGTGCGAAATTACAGAAAGAGAAGGCATTCCGATCATCCCGGTAGAAAAGCTTTCCATGAGAATCGGCAAAATAGCGGCACGATTTTTTGATTACCCGGCTGCAGCCTTTAATCTGATTGGTATAACCGGGACAAATGGCAAAACAAGTTGTTGTCAGTTTGTTGCCGAGTGTTTAAGCATGCTTGGCTACAAGTGCGGTGTTAGTGGCACCCTGGGCTATGGCATTTATGGTGAAGATTATCACTATGATGAAACAGGTCCGGGTACGACACCTGATGCTATTACCGTGCAAAAAATATTTGAGGAAGTACGAATCCAGAATAGCGATGCCATGGTTATGGAAGTGTCCTCCCATGGGTTGAGCCAGAACCGGGTAAATTCAAGTGAGTTCGACATAGCTGTGTTCACCAATCTGAGCCGGGATCATTTGGACTATCACGGTGGCATGAACGCTTATGGTGAAGAAAAAAGAAAGCTGTTTATTAATCCGCAGTTGAAAATTGCCATAGTAAATATGGATGACATGTTTAGTGCCAAGATACTCAATAGTCTTGGACAAAATGTGAAATCGTTTACTTATAGCCTGAATAACCCCAAGGCAAATGTATATCCGCAATCAGTGGAATTTCATCGATCAGGTTTTTCTATTGATGTGATCACTCCCTGGGGAGAGGGACGATTAAGAAGCAATCTTGCCGGTTCTTTCAATGTCAGCAATATCCTTGCAGTGTTGACCACAGTGATGGCGTCAGAAGCTGACAAAGCGAATTTTAATTTCAAAAACATTCTGGAAAAAATAGCAGCGGTTTCACCTGTAAAAGGGCGCATGGAAATCCTTGGAGATTTTCCTGTCCCTGTCGTTGTTGATTATGCCCATACTCCGGATGGCCTGAAAAATGCCTTATTAGCCTTGCGTCAGCATAGCCAGGGAGAAATCTGGTGCGTGTTTGGATGTGGCGGTGACAGGGATAAGGGCAAACGTCCCTTAATGGCAGAAATTGCCGAGGAAATGGCTGACAGGATGATTATCACCGATGACAATCCGCGCAACGAGGATTCCAGCGCAATTATCAAACAGATTCAGGCGGGCCTTTCCGGAAAAACTGATGTGGTTGTGGAAAGTGATCGTGCATTGGCTATTGATTACGCCATCAGCAATGCCAAAGAGGGCGATATTGTGCTGATAGCAGGTAAGGGGCATGAGGAGTATCAGGATGTTGGTGGTAATCGCATGGTTTTTAGTGATGTGAAGCAAGCCAGAATAAGTTTGAACAAACGTTTTTCGATTTAAAAGCAAGTCCCGGGAGTTCAGGAAAAAATTGTGATTGGGTTAATGAATTTGCAGGAAGTTCAGGAAGAAGCTGGCGGTTTGATTACCGGTGGTGATGCTGTTTTCTGTGACGTGTCTATAGACACACGAACCCTTAAGCCGAATGAGTTATTCATTGCTGTGAAAGGGCCAAATTTCAATGGCAATGATTTCATTCCGACTGCTGTGGAAAAAAAGGCCTGTGGCATTGTTGCCGGTATGGAAGCCAACGAACTGGTTGCCATTGATATACCGGTAATGACGGTTAATGACACGCGCCAGGTATTGGGCAAGATCGGTGCTATGAATCGCAATCGTTCCAAGGCTTGCGTCATTGCGTTGACAGGTAGTCAGGGCAAAACTTCAGTAAAAGAAATGACGGCAAAAATACTGGGGGAATGCGGCGAAGTCATTATGACTCAGGGTAATCTGAATAATGACCTGGGTGTGCCATTGAGTTTGATAAAAATTGAAGAGCAGCATGAATTTGCTGTCATTGAACTTGGTGCCAATGGTCCCAATGAAATTGCCTATAGCGCCGGCTTAACCCGACCCAAAATTGGACATATTACCAATATTGCCGGCACCCACCTGGAAGGGTTTGGTGATCTGGCAGGGGTTGCAAAAGCCAAGTCAGAAATTTGGCAGAAAATTGAAGCTGGTGGTACAGCCGTGATCAATCTGGATGATCATTTCGCGGAACAATTTATAAACGAAATTCATTCTCTGGGTAAGCACCTGGTGAGCGTTAGCGGTAATGGCAATAGCTCTGCTGATTATTTTGCTGACCAGATAGATTTGCAGGAATTCCAGGGAGTGAGTTTCAGGCTTAACTCATCAAAAGGAGCTGTGAATATAAATCTGCAGGTCTCTGGTAAACATAATGTTTGCAATGCAATGGCAGCTGCGGCAATGGCGATAACTGCCGGTGCGGAACTTGCCCAGGTAAAAGCAGGCCTGGAAAAATTTGCTGCTGTGAAAGGCCGAATGTCTGTGGTCCCCGGACAGAAAAATTCTATATTAATTGACGATACCTATAACGCCAGTCCTTCTTCATTCCACGCAGCAATTGATGTTTTAGCCCTAAGTCAGGGCACCAGGATAGTAGTGATGGGTGATATGGGCGAACTGGGTAAGGATGCTGACCTAGCGCACCAGGAGATTGGAAGCTATGCGAAGCAGAAAGGTATCGAGGTTTTTATAGGTGTGGGTGAGTTAAGCAAATTAGCTGTGTCAGCTTTTGGTGAAGGTGGCATAGGCCTGACTGATCGGGAGCGTTTTGCTGAAACCATTCATCCTTTATTGGGTGACGCGGTCACTGTGCTAATTAAGGGATCAAGAAGCCAGGGAATGGAAAAACTGCTTAATCAGATACAGGCAGAAAAAGTATGAACCTGAATCTTGGCAGCAATATTTTTGGAATAAGGTTTTTATCTCTTAACCGTTTTAATGCAAAGGAGAACATTTTCTCATGTTGCTATTTCTGACCGAATACCTGTCTCAATTCAACTCAGGTTTTCAGGTATTTCAATATCTGACTGTTCGAGGCATTTTGGGAATTTTAACCGCATTGGCGTTGTCGCTGCTGATAGGGCCTTACATGATCAGGCGTCTGAATTATCACCAGATCGGGCAAGTGATCAGGGATGACGGTCCGGAAAGTCATTTGAGTAAAGCGGGTACGCCAACGATGGGCGGAGCACTGATTCTGATCAGCATCATTATTAGTAGTCTGTTGTGGTCGGATCTCTCTAATCCCTATGTATGGGTTGTTGTGGTAGTGACGGGCTTGTATGGCGCGGTTGGCTGGGTAGATGATTATCGTAAAGTCTTTGAGCAGAATCCCAAAGGACTGCCAGCACGCTGGAAATATTTCTGGCAATCATTAATCGGGGCTGGTGCAGGTATCTATCTTTATTCCATAGCTTCTGTACCTGCCGATACCCAGCTGTTTATTCCTTTCTTTAAAGATTTTGCCCTTAATCTTGGTCCTTTTTACATAGTCCTTGCTTACTTCATGATTGTTGGCTTTAGCAATGCCGTAAACCTGACCGATGGTCTGGATGGCCTGGCTATTCTGCCTTCAGTAATGGTGGCGGCGGCTCTGGGGATTATTGCGTATTTGACCGGGAATATTGAATTTTCTGCCTACCTTAATATTCCATATATTGCCGGAGCAGGAGAGCTGGGGATATTTTGTGGCGCTCTGGCTGGGGCCGGCCTTGGCTTCCTCTGGTTCAATACATATCCCGCACAAATTTTTATGGGTGATGTAGGTGCCCTGGCGTTGGGTGCTTCTTTGGGTCTGGTTGCCGTGATTGTCAGGCATGAAATAGTACTGATCATTATGGGTGGTGTGTTTGTAATGGAAACACTGTCCGTCATTTTGCAAGTTGCTTCATTCAAATTAACTGGAAAACGAATTTTTCGTATGGCTCCCCTGCATCATCATTTTGAATTAAAGGGCTGGCCAGAACCCAGAGTCATCGTGCGCTTCTGGATCATCACTATCATCCTGGTGTTGTTTGGTCTGGCTACATTAAAACTACGTTAAAAAAATATTGAAACTATAAGGCAATAGCAAAAAAGAAAATGCAAAACGTGCACACAGAAGAAAAAATGAAAGTTGTGATAGGTCTTGGCAAGACCGGACTTTCCTGTGCCCGCTATCTTGCTAGCCGACATGAAAAATTCAAGGTGCTGGACACCCGAAAGAATCCGCCTGGATTGCAGCAGTTGAGAGCTGAGTGTCCTGATGTTGAGCTCGAACTTGGAGAGCTTGATCCTCAGACGCTGATGAGTGCTAAGCAACTGATTGTTAGTCCAGGTGTGAACCAAAAAATACCGGCAATACAGAGCGCCATTGTTGGCGGTGTTCCGGTTACTGGCGATGTGGATATTTTTGCCAAGTCTATTACTGCGCCGATTGTTGCTATCACTGGTTCAAATGCAAAAAGCACAGTCACGACTTTAGTGGGTGAGATGGCAAAAGCTGAAGGTATTAATGTGGCTGTTGCAGGAAACATAGGCTTGCCAGTGCTTGATCTGCTACAGGAGGCGCCTTCAAGTCTGTATGTATTGGAGCTTTCAAGTTTTCAGTTGGAAACCACAGAAAACCTTGGTGCAGAAATAGCGACAGTGTTGAATTTAAGTCAGGATCACATGGATAGATATTCCTCCTTTGATGAATACAAACAGGCCAAGCTAAGAATTTTCCAGAACTGTCGTCAGGCGGTGATTAACGATGATGATGTCTCCAGTCAAATTACCTTGCCAGATGATGTCAGGCAATGGCACTTCACCCTTTCTGAAAATACGGCCAGCGAATTTTCTCTGGTATCCAGAGACAGCTGCCAGTACCTGGCTTTTAACCAACAAGCATTGATGCCGGTTTCAGAACTCAAAATTGCCGGCACTCATAACATTGCAAATGCTTTGGCAGCTCTTGCTCTTGGCAATGCTGCAGGACTGTCAATGGAAAAAATGCTGGCTACTTTGAAAGAATTCCCCGGTCTATCTCACCGTTGTCAGTGGGTGGCTGAGAAAAAAGGTGTGAACTGGTACAACGATTCCAAGGGTACCAATGTGGGCGCCTGTATTGCCGCAGTAAATGGTCTGGGTGGGAAAGGAAAAATTATTTTGCTTGCTGGTGGTCAGGGGAAGGGGGCAGATTTCAGTCCACTAAAACAGCCTTTATTAGCTTATGGACAGTTGGCGATCCTGTTTGGGGAAGATGCCGGTTTGATTGATGAGGCACTTAACGGTGCGGTAATGACTGTAACGGTAGCTTCTCTTGAAGATGCGGTCAGGTTGGCAGATGAAAAAGCCAATAGTGGCGATGTGGTACTGCTATCTCCTGCCTGTGCCAGTTTCGATATGTTTAGTAATTATGAAGAGCGCGGTGATGCTTTTATTCACTGTGTTGGGGAGCTGCATTGATTATGCAGGCGATAATGCAACAACAGCATCAGACCCGGCCCTATTATGGTGATAGCTGGCTCATCGTGCTCGCGATGCTGTTGATCTTTGTCGGTTTGGTAATGATGACTTCGGCTTCTGTTGAGATCGGTGAAAATTTGCATAGTGATCCGTTCTACTATTTCAAACGCCAGTTGGTATTTATTTTTCTTGGACTGCTGGGCGCGGTGTGTGTTTTTAATATTCCATTGCGCTGGTGGGAACAAGGCAGCAACTTCTTGTTATTTATAACCCTTTTACTTTTGACCTTGGTGCTGGTTCCTGGAATTGGCTATACCGCAGGCGGAGGGACTCGCTGGATTAATTTAGGCTTTATGACTCTTCAGGTGTCGGAGCCGTCAAAAATTCTTATTGTGTTTTTCATGGCAGGCTTGCTGAGTAAGCATCATGAATACATATGCAGCAATCTGAAAGGGTTTTTACTGCCCTTCATGCTGATGGCACTACCGGTATTACTGCTCCTTATGGAACCTGATTTTGGCGCAGTAGTCGTCATCATGTTTGCAGTGATGGCAATGCTGTTTCTTGCTGGCGCTCGTTTCTGGCACTTCCTGCTCTCTGCGATTCTTTTAATTGCTGCTGGTTCGGCAATGATATTCACTTCTGGTTATCGCATGCGACGGGTGACTTCCTATTTGCAGGCCTTAAAAGATCCTTTCCACGAAGATATTGTTTTTGGTTCTGGTTATCAGCTTGCCCAGGCCCTGATTGGTTTTGGTAGAGGGGAATGGTTTGGCATGGGGCTTGGTAACAGTATTCAGAAGATGTACTTCCTGCCAGATGGTCACACAGATTTCATTATTGCCATCATTGCAGAAGAACTGGGCGTGATCAGCGTCCTTGTCTTGCTTGTTATTTTTACCGCCTTTATTTGTCGCGCCCTGATTATCGCCAGAAAGAATGAGCAGACAGGTAATTTTTTTGCGGCTTATGCAGCCTACGGTTTTACTTTTATTTTTGTTGCCCAGCTGGCAATCAATGTTTCAGTCAATGTTGGCTTGTTACCTAACAAGGGTTTGACCTTGCCATTTATCAGTTATGGCGGCTCCAGCCTGTTGACCTGCATGGCAATGGTGGCTCTGTTGCTAAAAATTGATATTGAAAACCATCAAGCAGGGGGCAGGAAAGCAAGCGTAAGTGCTTGAACCGGAAAAAATGACAATAGATAACAGTAATAAAAAAATACTCATTATGGCAGGAGGCACAGGCGGGCATGTGTTTCCAGCCTTGAGCATTGCTGAATATCTAAAGTCCAGTGGTGTGCAGGTGGAATGGCTTGGCACACGGAAAGGTCTTGAAGCGAGCGTTATATCTGAAACGGACATTCCATTGCACTTTATTTCTGTCGCCGGTTTGAGAGGGACAAGCCTGTTTAAAAAACTACTGTCACCTTTCGTAATATTGCTTGCCGTTATTCAAGCCATGCGCAAGGTTATACAAATTAAACCTGGTTGCGTATTGGGAATGGGGGGATTTGTTACAGGTCCCGGTGGCCTGGCAGCATGGCTACTCAGGAAAAAACTGTTGATCCATGAGCAAAATGCAATTGCAGGCTTGACTAATCAACTGCTTTTTCCTCTGGCCTCGACAGTGATGGAAGCTTTTCCTGGTGCCTTTGAGCGGAAAAGAGAAATTACCGGGAATCGCCTGCTGAAATCATTTATCAGACCTGGCAACACTGTAGTAGTTGGAAATCCGGTACGTAAGGAGATTGCTGATTTAGGGGCCGCCCGGTTGGATCAACCCGGGATGCTGAGCGAGCCTTACGTGTTCTGGTAATTGGTGGAAGCCTGGGTGCTGTAGCGATTAACAAGACCATTCCTGCCATGCTCGCGCTCATGAGTGAAGAGGCTCGGCCAGATCTTATTCATCAATGTGGAAACCGTAATCTGGAAGAAACTCGGGAGTTTTATCGTCAACACCAACTTGCTACGAATGGTTCAATTCAGGTGCTGCCTTTTATCAAAGATATGGCAGAGAGCTATTGCTGGGCAGATATTATTATTGCGCGCGCGGGTGCCATGACAGTCTCTGAAATAGCCGCTGTTGGTTTGGCTTCCATTCTTATTCCATTTCCCTATGCCGTTGATGATCATCAAACAGAAAACGCGGGTTATCTGGAGCGCGCAGGTGCGGCTGATGTTATTCAGCAAGATGCTCTTGATGCGCAGAAATTAAAACTTTTGATTGAGAAATATTCTAATAACCGCTCGCTTCTGCAACAGGCATCAAATAATGCTCGTAAAGCGGGTTCTCCAAATGCCACTGAGAAAGCTGCAAGCTTGTGCATGGAGGCATGTTATGCCTGAAGTGGCTCACAACATTACTCGCAATGGTGATATTCCTGAAATGCGTCGAATTCGCAGACTTCATTTTATCGGCATTGGTGGTGCGGGCATGAGTGGAATTGCAGAAGTATTACTCAACCAGGGTTATGAAATAACCGGTTCAGATATTGCTACTTCACCAGTCACTGAACGCCTGCAATCTCTGGGAGTAACAATTTTTATTGGCCACAAAGCGGTAAATATAGAAGGGGCCAATGTCGTCGTGGTTTCCACTGCAATTGACCATGCCAATGAAGAAATAGTGGCAGCCACTAATCTCAGAGTCCCGATTATTCGCCGAGCGGAAATGCTTGCTGAATTAATGCGATATCGTCATTCCATAGTCATTGCCGGTACCCATGGCAAGACTACGACTACTAGTTTAATGGCGACATTACTGGCTCAGGGCAATCTGGATCCCACCTATGTGATAGGAGGAATTCTTAATGGTGCCGGCACCAATGCCAAGTTGGGAGACAGTCATATTATGGTGGCTGAAGCCGATGAGAGTGACGCTTCATTCCTGCATCTGCAACCCATGGTCGCGATAGTTACCAATATAGATGAAGACCATATGGTGACCTATGACGGTGATTTTGAAAAGTTGAAGCAGACCTTTATCGACTTTATTCATAACCTGCCATTTTACGGGCTGGCAGTTTTATGTGTGGATGACCCGGTTATTCAGGAACTGTTGCCAAAAATATCACGCCCGGTATTGACCTATGGACAGTCAGATTTTGCCGATTTTCAGATCACCAATGTTGAACAAAAAGGCAACATTTCCTGCTTCAGACTTGAACGTCCGGCGCCTGCTAAACCCCTGGACTTAAGACTGAGCATGCCAGGCATTCATAACGTACTGAATGCAACAGCTGCTATTGCTGTGGCCACTGATGAAGGTCTTAGTGATGAGGATATTGTGACAGGCCTGGCCGGGTTTAGCGGGGTGAGCAGGCGCTTTGATATTAAAGAGCCTTTGGTCATTGAAAATGGTGAAGTCATGTTGGTAGATGACTATGGCCATCATCCAACTGAAGTGGCTGCCAATATCAAGGCGATACGAGCAGGCTGGCCAGAAAAAAGGCTGGTCATGATTTATCAGCCACACCGTTATAGCAGAACACATGATCTTTATGATGCCTTTGTTGATGTGTTGTCAGAAGTTGATTTATTGCTACTGCTGGATGTGTATTCCGCAGGGGAAGCGCCTATCAGAGGTGCTGATAGCAGGAGCTTATGTCGCAGCATCAGGCAGCGTGGACAGATTGATCCTGTGTTTGTGAAGGATCAGTCAGAAATCAGAAATATTCTGAAAGACCTGTTAATCAGTGACGATATTTTGCTGACTCAAGGTGCAGGCAGTATCGGCATTTTATCCAAAGAGCTAGACAGGGACGGGTTGGGTTATGACTGAAGCCAACGCCTATAAACCTGAAGAATTTGGCAGAGTCGCTGTCCTCATGGGGGGAGATTCTGCAGAGCGGGAAATTTCCTTACTAAGTGGTAGTGCTGTTTTGGATTCTTTACTTAGAAGCAAGGTGGATGCCACTGCAATTGATTTTAAAAGCAAAGATGTTTTTGCTGATTTGCTGGGTAGTGATTTTGATCGGGTTTTGATCATGCTACACGGCAGGAAAGGAGAGGATGGCAAAGTGCAAGGTGCATTGGAATTGATGAATATTCCTTATACCGGTAGTGGTGTGCTGGCTTCTGCATTGGCTATGGACAAGGTGCGTTGTAAACGCCTTTGGCAGAACCTTGGGCTGAATACACCTGCATTTACCTCTTTGAATAGCAGTTCTGAATGGAGTTCGATTATTAATGATCTGGGGCCTGTTTTTGTAAAACCGGTCAAAGAAGGCTCCAGTATTGGTATTTCAAAAGCAAGCAATGCCAGTGAATTGGAAAAAGCCTTTGCACTTGCGCTCAAGTATGACAATGCCGTTATCGCAGAAACATTTATTGACGGGCCCGAATATACGGTAGCGATCCTCGGGGATAGTGTACTACCGGTTGTGGGAATGAAGGCGAAAAATGATTTTTACGATTATGAAGCTAAATATTTTTCTGATGCAACCAGTTATTTTTGCCCCTGTGATTTGTCAGCGGATGAAGAAAAAGTGCTTGGCGAACTTGCCAGAAATGCTTATGAGGCTGTGGGCTGTTATGGCTGGGGACGCGTTGATGTTATGAGAGATAACGAAGGCGATTTCTGGTTACTTGAAGTGAATACCGTGCCAGGGATGACCGACCACAGTCTGGTTCCCATGGCCGCAAAGCAGGCGGGAATCGGCTTTGATGAGCTGGTACTGGAAATTCTTGCCAGTAGCCATATTGATCGGGAGAGAGATTAATCATGGAAATCCTGATGCCGGGTAAAAAGCGTAACAATCGCAAGCAGCAACGCAAAAGCGGCGCCAGTGCAAAGACCAGGCATGCGGCACCGGCAGCAACAGTCAGTACAGCGGGGATTTGGAAAACATTGTTGTTCATGGTTTTTCTGGGAGCATGCGGTTATGGCCTTGTGTCCACACCCAACGTGGTGGAAAACGTCGCTAATCACAGAGTAGAGCAGGTCAACATTGAAGGTGAAATTAATTTTATCTCTGAACAGAAAGTGTTGGGCGCGGTGAACAGCTATATCAGTGAAAGTTTGCTGTTAGTGGATATGGATGAAATAAAAATTGAGTTGGAAGCTATGCCCTGGATCAGGTCTGTGGATATCCGTCGTGAGTGGCCAGACACTATTGTGCTCAGTGTAGTAGAAGAAAAAGCTATTGCACGTTGGGGAGATACCCGTTTATTGAATCAGGATGGCGCTATTTTCTCGCCAGAGAACATTATCGGTCTTGAAAGTTTGGCAATTTTGTCGGGTCCGACAGGCAGCGAACGGCAGGTGATGGAACAGTATCAATTGTTCAGTCAGTTGCTCTATCAACGCGGTTTGAAAATTGCAGAACTTAATTTGAGTGAACGCAGTGCATGGAAACTCACCCTTGCCAATGGTGTGGGAGTAAATGTAGGCAAGTCCGAAGTGATGAAAAGAATGAAGCGCCTGGTTGAGTTTGCAGAGCCAGCACTAATTGAACAAATGCCTGACATTGAATCAATAGATTTACGGTATATGAGCGGTATTGCAGTAAAAACTAAAGAAAATAAAGTTTCAGAGGTCGTTTCGCTATGACCAGGTTTCAACAAATGAATAAAAAGGAGTTGCTTTCCATGAGTAACTTGAATGGTGGAAATATGATAGTTGGCCTGGATATCGGTACGTCCAAGGTTGTGGCCATTGTCGGTGAGATCAATGAAGAAGGCGGCTTGAATATAGTGGGGATTGGAAGACATAAATCACGAGGCCTAAAAAAAGGTACCGTGGTTAATATTGAATCCACTGTCCAGTCTATCCAGCGTGCGGTAGAAGAAGCTGAATTAATGGCGGGCTGCCAGATTCACTCTGTCTATGCAGGTATTGCGGGCAGTCATGTACGTAGCATGAATTCCCACGGTATCGTCGCAATCAGGGATAAAGAAGTGTATGCAGCTGACATTGAGCGGGTTATCGATGCGGCGCAGGCAGTTGCAATTCCCGCTGATCAGAAAGTGCTGCATATATTGCCGCAGGAATACGTCATTGATTCCCAGGAAGGTGTTAAGGAGCCGTTGGGAATGTCCGGTGTCAGGTTGGAAGCCAAAGTCCATCTGGTTACTTGCGCGACCAATGCAGCACAGAATATTGAGAAGTGCATTAAACGCTGTGGATTGGAAACTGACGAGATTATTCTTGAACAGCTGGCATCCAGTTATTCCGTGTTGACGGAAGATGAAAAAGAACTGGGTGTTTGTATTGTTGATATTGGTGGCGGCACTACAGACATTGCCATTTTTACTGAAGGTGCAATCAGGCATACCGCTGTTATTCCGATAGCTGGTGACCAGGTGACCAATGATATTGCCATGGCACTACGTACCCCTACAGACCATGCTGAAGAACTAAAAATCAAGTATGCCTGTGCCTTATCTCAACTGGCCAGCGCTGACGATATGATCAAAGTACCCAGTGTGGGAGAACGCCCACCAAGGGAGCTTTCTCGCCAGGCCCTGGCGGATGTTGTCGAACCCCGTTACGACGAACTCTTTCATTTAATCCAGTCTGAGATCAGACAAAGTGGATACGAAGACATGCTCGCCGCAGGCATGGTCTTCACCGGCGGTACCAGCAAGATGGAAGGGGTTGCTGAATTAGCTGAAGAAATTTTCCACATGCCGGTGCGAATTGGAATGCCGAATGAAGTAAGTGGGCTGGTGGATATTGTGCGTAATCCGACCTATTCAACAGCAGTTGGACTCTTGTTGTATGGCATGAGACAGGCACAGGAAAGGGAGGGTAGCGTGGCCAGAGAAACAGGTATTTCGTTGATAGATCGAATGAAAAATTTATTCAGTAGTGAAGATTAACAACACAGTTTTAACTTTTTAATTTGAGCGTTTAATTTTAACTTCAAGGTGGAACCCAAAGGGGGTAAGTAAGATGTTTGAGATCATCGATAATGTTGCACAAAGTGCAGTAATTAAAGTGATTGGTGTTGGTGGTGGCGGTGGAAACGCCGTTCAGCATATGCTCCAGAATACCATTGATGGTGTTGAGTTTATCTGTGCCAATACGGATGCTCAGGCGCTGGACAAGATGGAGACCAAGCTCAACCTGCAGTTGGGTGGTGCTGTCACCAAAGGTCTGGGAGCTGGAGCAAATCCTGAAATTGGACGTCAGGCTGCATTGGAAGATCGTGACAGAATCCGTGAAATTATTTCGGGTGCTGATATGGTTTTCATTACAGCGGGTATGGGAGGAGGTACCGGAACTGGTGCTGCTCCTGTGGTTGCTGAAATCGCCAGAGAAATGGGTATTTTGACAGTGGCTGTTATTACCAAGCCATTCCCTTTTGAAGGGCGCAAGCGTATGGCAATTGCGGAACAAGGTATCAGGGAACTTTCAGAGCATGTTGATTCTCTAATTACCATCCCCAATGAAAAACTCATGGACGTGTTAGGCAAGGGATCTACCTTACTGGATGCCTTTAGTGCTGCTAATGATGTGCTTTCAGGTGCCGTTAAAGGAATCGCTGATCTGATTATGCGTCCTGGTATGATTAATGTGGATTTTGCCGATGTCAGCACTGTGATGTCTGAAATGGGTATGGCAATGATGGGAACAGGCTATGCGACAGGTGAGAATCGCGCTGTTGAAGCGGCTGAAGCGGCTATTCGCAGTCCTTTGCTGGAAGATGTGAATCTGCAAGGTGCTCGTGGCATTCTGATTAATGTTACTGCCGGGGAAGACCTGACATTGGGTGAATTCTCTCAAGTTGGCGACACTATTTCAGAATTTGCCTCTGAGCAGGCCATAGTTGTTGTAGGTACGGTAATTGATCCTTCTTTAAAGGATGAGTTAATTGTTACTGTAGTCGCAACAGGACTTGGCGGCATGCAAATCGAAAAGCCGACTAAAGTCGTGGACAATACCAATACCGTCAGAAATTCACGTACAGCGGATTTTAATGACCTGGATAAGCCTGCAGTGCTGCGCAATAACATGCGTAAAAAGGAGATGGCCAGAATCAATCCAGGCAGTGAAGAGCCTCAGGCTAAAAGGCAGCCAATGCCCAAAGCAGTGGGAGCGGATTCAGATATGGATTTTCTGGATATTCCTGCTTTTCTGCGCAAGCAGGCGGATTAAGGCAGAACTGTAATGAGTTGGCTTAGGCAGGAACAAGCGAAATATTGATAATTCCGAATTAGGGGTTCTCAGACTTTGCGGTTCTTGGTGAAAGTGCATGATTTTGTTAACATGCGTGTTCTCCCGATAAGCTTGCAGTATTATCTGCAAAGTTATCAAAAAAGCCGTAATTTTTTGCTGTATTTGCTAAAGTTCATACGAATAGCAGGTATTAGTAGTTATTTATTGTTTTCAGTAGCTATGAACAACTGCTACAAGAACTGCTGCAAAAAGAGTCGTGCGAAAGTACTTCGCGGGTTATCGGTCTTTTACAGCATAAGTAAAAGTGAGAGTGATAGTTGATTAGGCAAAGAACTTTAAAAAATGTCATTAAAGCAACCGGTGTAGGTTTACATACCGGCCAAAAAGTCTATCTGACTCTGAGACCTGCGCCAGTTGATACCGGGATTGTTTTTACCCGGGTTGATCTCGACCCGCCGGTTCCTATTCCTGCCCTGGCAGAAAACGTGGGTGATACCACCTTGTCATCCACGTTAATGAAAGGAGATGTTCGAATTTCCACCGTCGAACACCTTATGTCTGCTATGTCAGGTTTGGGAATAGATAATGCTTTTGTTGATGTAAGCGCACCGGAAGTGCCCATCATGGACGGCAGCGCCGGTCCTTTCGTTTTTCTCATCCAGTCAGCGGGTATTGAAGAGCAAAATGCCCCCAAGAAATATTTTCGTATTACCAAAGAAATTACTGTGGAACAGGGCGACAAGAAAGTCAGTCTTAAACCCTTTAATGGCTTCAAAGTTGGTTATACCCTTTTATATGACCACCCTGTTCACAAAAAATTTACCAAGGAAGCTTTTGTAGATTTTTCCAGTACTTCTTTTGTCAAAGAAGTCAGCCGCGCGCGAACCTTTGGTTTCATGCATGAATTCGAAGAACTGCGTAATCGCAACCTTGCTTTGGGTGCGAATATGGATAATGCCATAGCCGTTGGCGATTATCGTGTACTCAACGAAGATGGTTTACGTTATGAAGATGAGTTTGTGAAACACAAGATACTCGACTCCATTGGTGATCTGTATTTGCTGGGTAAAACCCTGATTGGCGAGTTCCATGGATACAAGTCGGGTCATGCTCTGAATAATGCCCTCCTCAGAAAGCTCATTACTTCGGAAGATTGTTGGGAAATAGTAACTTTCGACGAAGAAGCTGATGCGCCAATTTCCTATCTGAGACCTGTTTTTTCTGGTTAGATATGGTCTAATCCTTCCCTTTATCAAGTCCAGTTGAAGTTTGGGCTCCTGTAGCCCTATGATTAGTACGATATGAAAATAATCATTGTCGATCAAAAACATGGTGAAACGAAATCACTGGTCCTGAAGGGATGGGCCAGGGTGGCGCTATCCGTATGTATGCTGGGCGTTCCTGTACTACTTGGATATTACGGATTTCATTTGTCGGCTCTGCGAAATGCTGATTCTTACAAGGATGAAGCAACTCAGGCCTGGAAAGAGGATCTGAAGTCCCAGAAAGAAGATATTGTCCAGATTCGCTACGAAACATTTGCCCAGCTTGAAGCCCTTACTCTGAGAATGGCCAATTTGCAGGCCCGATTACTCCGCCTTGATGCACTTGGACAACGTCTTACTGAAATATCTGATCTAGATGATGGTGAGTTTGATTTTACCCAGGCACCTGCCTTGGGGGGGCCAACTGATGTTGATGCAGAAAACATTGAAGTGCCCGATTTTCTCAATGCCCTTGATGAGCTGACCCGGGAAATTGAAGACAAACAACAGCAGTTGGAACTGTTGGATACTTTAATGTCTGAACAACTGATTCAGTCCAATGCTTATCTGTCAGGTCGTCCGATCGACAAGGGCTGGATTTCTTCCCCTTTCGGCCGCCGCATAGATCCTTTCAATGGCAAACTAGCCTGGCATCAGGGCATTGATTTTGCCACAGGTCGCACAGGCGTTGAAGTACAGGCTGTTGCCTCTGGCGTAGTAACCTATGCCGGTGAAAAACAGGGTTATGGCCAAATGGTTAAAATCAATCATGGCAATGGCTATGAAACCCTTTATGCCCATGATGAGAAAATCCTGGTAACACCAGGTGATATCGTCAAAAAAGGCCAGGTGATTGCCCTGTCAGGCAATTCAGGCCGTTCTACCGGCCCTCATGTTCATTTTGAAGTACATAAAAACGGACGTGTTGTTGATCCAGCATCCTACGTTCATCGCACCAGCCGCTAATCCCTGAAGACCTTCTTGTTTCCCTATGGCCGCAATGTCATGAGGGTCCCCTGGGCATACTTTGCCTTTTTCCCGAAACTAATTTTGTAAGATTTTGACTTATGCTCACTAAAATATTTGGAAGTAAGAACCAAAGAGAAATCAAAAAACTGTCAAAAGTTGTTGATCTCATCAATGGCTTTGAAACAGGGATACAGGCATTGTCTGATGAGGAACTGAAGGCAAAGACTGTTGAATTCAGGCAACGTTTTGAGAATGGTGAATCTCTGGAGAAAATGCTGCCAGAAGCATTTGCTGTAGTGCGTGAGGCAGGGATACGTGCCTTGAATATGCGCCATTTTGATGTGCAAATGATTGGCGGCATGGTGCTTTTTCACGGCAAAATTGCCGAGATGCGTACTGGTGAAGGTAAAACGCTGGTAGCCACGTTACCCGCCTACCTGAATGGCATTACAGGACATGGTGTACATCTGGTAACAGTTAATGAATATCTGGCACGACGTGATGCGGGCTGGATGCAGCCTCTGTATGAATTTCTTGGTTTGTCCGTAGGTGTGGTTGTCCCTAATCAGTCCCCGGAAGAAAAGCGCGCTGCTTATGCAGCAGATATAACCTATGGGACCAATAATGAGTTTGGTTTTGATTATTTGCGTGACAATATGGCATTTCGTCTGGAAGACAAGTTCCAGAAGAAATTATCCTATGCCATCGTCGATGAAGTGGACTCTATCCTTATTGATGAGGCCAGAACCCCGCTGATTATTTCCGGAGCAGTGGAAAACTCCGCCAAGCGTTATCTGGAGATTAATGCCCTGGTGCCATTGTTGACCAAGGTTGATAAGGTGCCGGAAAAATCCATGATTGAAAGACGCATGGAAGAAGAAGATGTGCTAGATGGTGATTTCATCGTAGATGAAAAAAGCCGCCAGGTTGAACTGACTGACCCC
>Ga0233432_10000953_pt1 | contig 27895 bp, 26 predicted proteins | sample SI_122_August201_6_FD_179870 | JGI IMG/M metagenome (GOLD analysis project Ga0233432, IMG submission 179870) | Seawater microbial communities from Saanich Inlet, British Columbia, Canada - SI_122_August2016_10_MG | ecosystem: Environmental > Aquatic > Marine > Inlet | place: Canada: British... | reverse complement strand
TTTACGAAAATAGTTAAAGATTTAAAAAAAAATAATTTAGAAATAATTTACAAGTCAGTGTTTTCAAAAAAAAAATATCAAAATAAAAAATATTTTTTAATTAATTTACTAGTGAAAAAAAAAAAATAAGTATATGAAAATATATTTACATGTAGGAATTCATCGAACAGGCTCCACTTTTTTGCAAAAAAATATATTTCCTCAATTATCTTTAGAAAACTCATCATTTATATATAATCCAGAGACCATAATTCAAATTTTGAACGATGAATACATTAAACCTTTGTCAAGTTGCAAACCTGTAAATTTTGATGAATTAAAAAAAAAAATTGAGAATCAAATCAATAAATTAAAAAAAAAATATAGAAATAAAAAAGACTTAAAAATAATGATTTCAAATGAAAATTTAATACCAGATAATTTTTTTTATAAGAATGAGCTTGAATTATTTTCACCTTTAAAAAGCTTAAATAATGTATTTGATAATCCAATAATATTAATATTTATAAGAGAACGAGCTTCTCTAATAAAATCTATACATAATCAGCATTTTAAGATGGGAAGGTATAAAAGTTTTGATGAATTTTTACATGGTACAGAAGAGCCAAATATTGATATTAATAAAATAAACTTTACATTAATTTCGCAAACTATTCCTAAATATATACCACATCGTATTTGGATTTTTAAATTTGAAACATTTAATGAAAATATCAAAAAAATTATAAAACTTTTAGACTTAAAATGCTCTGCAGATATTCAATCATTTTCGAAATTTAGAAATAAATCTATATCTAATTTAACAATAAAAAGAACCTTGAAAGTTAATAAAATATTAAAAGCCTCAATTATTGAGATAAAAATTAAAAAAATTTTAAATAATTATATTTTTAAAGAAGTAGATAAAATAAAATTAAGTAGTTTTAGCAAATCAAATCATAATATTGTAATTTTTTTTATATTAAAAATTTTTAATAAAATATTAATTCTATTAAGGGACAAAGCAAATCTTGTCTCTTTAATGAGCTTTCTAATTGATAATTTTTTTTCAACTAGTAATTATGAAATTTATGATAAAAAAAAATTAAATTTTTTATATGATAAAAACTATAAAAATTTATGTAATTTTATAGAAATTAAAATTAATAAAAAATGAAAAACGACCTAACAATACTTCTTACAATATTTAATAGACCGGATTATACACTGAAATGGATCAACACATACCTAGATAAATCTTGCCCTTTTAAAGTTTTTATTTGCGATGGAGGTAATGATAAAAATTTAGAGGAGAAATTAACTCAATTATCCAAGTATCATGAAGAAATAACTTATCAAAAATTTAATTACTATGAAAATTATGAAAACTTTTATGAAAAATTCTATTTTGCTGTAAAAAATATTGAAACTGATTATGTATATATAGCCGAGGATGATGATTATCTAATCTATGAAAATATAAATGACTCAATTGAGTTTCTTAATCAAAATATTGATTATGTTTGTAGCGGGGGTAAGAATTTTGAAATCACCCATTATAATGAAAACTTATTTAAAAATTTTTTAATTATAAGTGACGAAAATCAAAAAGTATTTAGTTCAGATGATGAAAATTTTGAACAAAGAGTAAAAAAAATGCTTCAAAATATTTATTCTAATTATAATTGCGTTTTTAGAAGAGAAGCTATCCTTGAAATTTTTAAAAATCTTTATAAAAAGAATAATATGAATTTGTGGGTATCAGAATTAATCTTTATTTTACATACATGCTTGCTAGGAAAAATAAAAAGATTTTCTCACATAGAATATATAAAAATTGCAAATATAGAAAATAGTTCAAGTTATAATTTTTTTAAAGGAAGCAATTTATTCAAATTAGTTACATCAAAAAAATTTTCTACTGAAAATTATGATATTTTAAGTTTACCGAAATTTAAAGAGTTAAATAAAAATGAATTTGAAAAGATTGAAAAATTAATTAATGATAATCTGAGCCAGTTTTGGGAAAAATTAATTTATGAAAAATTTGATAAGGATAAGTTATCAAAAAAGCTATTCTATTCATTTAAAAATATTTTGAAAAATTTAAAAGTTTTTGACTTAATTAAATTTGTGCTATTTTATCTAAATAAAAATTATTTATTTAATAAAAATATATACTTTATTAAAAAAAATCAAAAAGAACAAATAGATGATGTAGAATTGCAATATTTTCGAGAAATCTTAAATCAAAAAAAATAAAAAAATTTATTTAAAAGTTAGTTTATATTCTTCATCCACTTTATAATATCCAGACGTTGCATAGATCATGTGGTTTTCTTTGCTGAGAGTTTTGTATGCATGGCCTATGTGAGGAGGAAAGAGATATAATATTCGTGATTTAGAATCTAAAGTCTTTGTAAAAACTTTTTTATAAGTTACTGATTTAATTCTGTTATCCAATAAATATAATTTTATTTTTCCTGACAGCAGATAATTCCATTGATATTGTTTTTTATGAAAATGCCAGCCTTTATGAACATTTTTATCTATTTTTGAATGGCTTATTTGTTTAAATTTTATCCCCTCATTATAATCATCATCAAGTCTAAAAATTTCCCTAAAAAAACCCCTTTTATCATTATGAGATTTAATTTTAATAAACTTAACACCACCAATTTTACAATTTATCATTTTTATTCATTGAATTTAATTATTAAGATTATAAATATACTTGGTATTTTCTATATAAAAATTTATTTTAATGTTAAGATTTTCTACTTTTGGTCCTCATATTTCAAACATAGACTTTAAATATGTAAAAGATGCCATGAAACAGTCTAGCTGGTATCAAAATCCATATAAATATTGTGAAAAATTAGAAAAAGATTTCGCTAAATTTCACGATCGAAAATATGCTTTAATGACACCTAATTGCACCAGCGCAATTCATCTTTTTTTATTTTCATTAAATTTAAAAAAAAAAGATGAAATCATTGCGCCGGAAAGTACATGGATAGCTTCTGTTTCTTCAGTTTTGTTAACAAAAGCCAAATTAGTTCTTTGTGATGTTGATTATGATACATGGTGTATTTCAATCGATGAAATAATAAAAAGAATTAATAAAAATACGAAAGTAATAATTTCAGTAAATCTTTTCGGAAATAGCCCAAATTATAAAAGGTTAGAGGCAATATGTAAAAAAAAAAAAATTTTTCTTTTGGAGGATGCAGCTGAAAGCCTTGGTTCAATATTTAATAAAAAAAAGTCCGGAAAGTTTGGCGATGTATCAGTTTTTAGTTTTCATAGAACTAAAACAATTACTACTGGCGAAGGTGGAATGATGATTACAGACTCAAAAAAAATTTATTTAAATTGTAAATTGTTAAGAGATCATGGCAGAGGTCCAAAGACTAGAGATTTGTTTAATGATAAATTTGCAGTAAAATATATGCCGTTTAATTTACAAGCTGCACTTGGGTACTCACAATTTAAAAAAATAAAATTATTAATTAAGATTAAAAGATCAATATTTTTTGAATATAAAAATAATTTAAAAGAAGTAAAAAATTTAATTCAATTTAATCAAGATGATAAAAATATTTTAAATGGATGTTGGGCTACTGTAATTGTATTTAAAGAAAAAAATAGAAGTATGATAAAAAAAATTATTAACAAACTAAATAAAAAAGGTTTTTTTCCAAGACCATTTTTTTATCCAATTTCAAGTCTCCCAGCTGTCAAAAACTTTAAAGACAAATCAAGAATTATTTTTGGAAAATGTAAAAATGCATCAAATTTATCAAAATATGGAATTGTGCTTCCAAGTTCATATATATTAAGAAAAAAAGATATTAATGAGATTTGCAAAATATTAAAAGGAGAATTAATTAAATATGTTTAATCAAAAATGTAGACTATCAAAAGAAAAGTTAAAAAAAATTATGAGCTTTGGTAAAATGCCAATCGCAAATAATTTTTTACAAAAAAATGATTTTTCAAAAAATGAATTTTTATATGATATGGAAGTTTATTTTTCTGAAAAATTATCTCTTTTTCAACTGGGTAATCATCCACCAATAACAAAAATGTTTAATAAAAATTATGCTTTTATTTCCAGCACATCTAAATTTATGGATCAACATTTTAAGGAAACTAAGAATTGGATTATCAAAGAAAAATATTTAGACTTAAGAAAAAAAAATAAAGTAATTGAAATAGGATGTAATGATGGAATATTTTTGAAAAATTTTCTATCAAATGATAAGTTTGATGTTTTTGGTTTTGAGCCATCAGATAATGTCGCAAAAATAGCAAGAAATAGAGGAATAAAAATTTATAATAAATTTTTTAATTTTAAAAATGTAAATCAACATCTTAACTCTGTAAAAAATACTGATTTAATTTATGCAGCAAATGCTTTTTGTCATATACCAAATTTGATAGATATTATTAAAGGCATTGATTTGTGCTTAAAAGAGAATGGTTATTTAATTTTTGAAGATCCTTATTTAGGCTCAATGTTAGAGAAGGTCTCATATGACCAAATTTATGATGAACATATTTTTATATTTTCTATTTTGTCCGTGGAGAAGATATTTAATTTATTTAACTTTACTTTAGTAGACGCTATACCATTAGAAACACATGGTGGTTCTATGAGGTATGTTGTAAAAAAACAATTTAAGGCAAAACAATCATCTCGATTAGTAAAATTAAAAGAGAAGGAGCTTAAAAATAATCTAGATGATTTTTCTACTTATAAAAGATTTAAAAATAATTGTGAATTATCAAAAAAAAGATTTAGAAACAATCTTTTGAAAATTAAAAATAAAAAACAAAAAATCTTTGGTTATGGTGCAACTTCAAAAAGCACAACAATTTTGAATTATTGTGAGATTGGAAAAGATATAATCGATTATATTGTTGATACATCTCCGACTAAAATTTGGAAATACTCTCCTGGTATGCACATACCTATATTACCATATGAGATTTTTAAAAATAACTTTCCAGATGTTTATGTTTTATTTGCATGGAATCATGCGAAGGAAATAAAAAATAAAGAGAAGCTTTTTTCAAAAAAAGGCAAATGGATTACTCACTTAAAAAATTGATGATTTCTTTTTCAAATCCAAAATTAAATAATTTAAAGGACAAAAAACAAATATTAAGCCAAATAGATAAGGTAATAAAATCTGGACAATATATTTTAGGTTCAAATGTTTCTTCTTTAGAAAAAAAACTTTCAAAATATCTAAATACAAAGTTTGTTGTATCTACAAATAGCGGAACTGATGCTTTGGTATGTGCTCTTATTAACATCGGAGTAAAAAAAGGAGATGAAGTTATTACAACATCTCATACAGCTACAGCTACCAGTACTGCTATCCAAATAGTTGGAGGAAAACCAATTTATGTAGATATATGTGAGGATGATTATTGTTTAAATCCAAAAGAAATAAGAAAAAAAATTACAAAAAAAACTAAAGCAATAGTTGTTGTGCATATATATGGTCATCCAGCAAAACTCAAAGAAATACAAAAAATTGTTAAACAAAATAATTTAAGATTAGTGGAAGACTGTGCTCAAGCTATTGGATCTAATTATATGAATAAAAAAGTTGGTACTTTTGGTGATTATGGTTGTTATAGTTTTTTTCCAACAAAAAATTTGTCAGCAATTGGTGATGCAGGCGCAATAATTTGCAAAAAAAAAAGTGATTACAAAAAACTCTTAAAGATTAGACAGTATGGATGGAATAAAAAAAGAATTTCAAATTCACTGGGAATAAATTCTAGATGTGATGAGCTGCAAGCAGCAATATTAAATGTTAAAATACCTAAACTGAGCGATTATATTAAAAAGAGAAATCTTATTGCAAAAAAATATGACAATCTTTTAAAAGACTTGCCGGTAGTTTTACCTAAGATAAATTCTTTAGTTTACCACAGTTTTCATCTTTATGTTGTAAGAGTTAAGAAAAGTTTAAGAGATAAATTAATCAATTACATGAAAAAACATAAGATATATTTAGGTATTCATTATAAAACACCATGTCATTTAATGCCTAATTTCAAAAAAAATAATACTAAATTAAAATTTACTGAAAAAATATGTAATGAGATAGTATCTTTACCTATTTACCCAGAACTCAAATTTAATGAAATTATTAAAATTACTTCTTTAATTAAAAATTTTTACAAGAATAATAAATGAGAATAATAATTTCAGGTGGCTTTGGACATATAGGCGCAAGTCTCATCAAACAGCTAATTAAAATAAAAAAAATTAAAAAGATACTTGTAATCGACAATTTTGTTGGAGAAAAAGTTTATCCTTTGTTTTCAATTAAAAATAAAAAAATTAAAGTTTTATATGAAGATCTAACAACTTATCAATTAGATAAACACTTAAATTATGACTTATTTATACATTTGGCAGCAATTACAAATGCAGAAAAAAGTTTTGAAGCAAAAAATATGATTGAAAAAAATTACGATATAACAAAAAAAGTTGTAAATTTTTGTAAAAAAAACAAAATAAAGCTTATCTTTCCTTCTTCGACAAGTGTGTATGGAACAAGCAAAAGAATTGTATTTGAAAATGACAATTCAACTTTAAATCCACAGAGTCCTTACGCAAAGATAAAGATAAAAGAGGAAAATTTAATAAAAAAATATCAAAAAGATTTAAAGTTTTTAATATTTAGACTAGGAACAATTTATGGATTTTCTGAAGGTATTAGATTTCATACAGCAATAAACAAGTTTTGTTTTCTTGCAGCTTTCAATAAGGAATTAACTATTTGGAAAAAAAATTTTAATCAATATAGACCATATTTATGTTTAAATGATTTTGTAAGATTAGTTATTTCAATAATAAATAAAGAAATTAACATAAAATATAATGACACATATAATGTATTAACTCATAATTTTAGACTTAATCAAATTGTAGATATTTTAAGAGGTATAAAGCCAAATATTAAAATTAAATTTGTTAAATCACCACTAATTAATCAAAAAACATATTTAGTTTCTAATGAAAAAATAAAAAAAACAACATTTAGATTTACGGGAAATCTTGAAAAAAGTATTATAAAAACATTAAATAAGCTAATCTAAATGTTAGATATTTTTTTTTTAAATTTAAGAAAAATTATTTATCTTACTGATAAAAAAAAATATTATAAATCAATAATATTTTATAGTTCGGCAGCTTTTTTGGATCTTTTGGCTCTTTCATTTGTTGCTCCTTTAATTGAAATAATCACTCAAACAAAGTCAAAAACAAATATATGGAATAATTTAATTGATCCATCAAACCCAAATGCTATCTATTTTGTAGGTATAATTTTAATATCAATTTATATCATTAAGTCTTTTTTCAATTTTAATGCTCTTTATTATATTATTAGATTTTGTGCAGATGTTCAAAATAAAATTAGAAATAAAATTTTTTCATTTTACAAAAATATTTTTGTTTCTGATTTAGGTGATGAAAAATTAGAAAGTTATATAAATAATATAAGTTATGTTACTAATGTATTTACGGAAAATATTTTACATAAAAGTATTTTGATAATTTCAGAAATTCTAATAATAACTATTATTTTATTTTTTTTAGCTTACACAAATATATTTGGTTTTTGTTTTTTTTTGTTTTTCTTTTTAATTTTTTTTAGTATCTACTATAAGATAGTTAGGGTAAAAATTAAAACTGTTGGAAAAAAACAATCTGATGCTCTTAAGTCATTAATAAATATAGTTACAACAGTATTTTCTGGTTACAAAGAAATTAAAATTTTTAATGTCGAGAATTTTTTTGACAAAAAATTTAGAAGAAATAGTGAAAAATTTTTAACAAGTTCCATTGATTATCATAAATTAATTTATCTACCTAAGTATTTTTTAGAAGCTATTTTAATTTCTTTTTTAATTCTTCTTTTGTTGATTACAACATATTTTACATCTACAAATATTTTATCAAATTTGGAAATATTCACAGTTTATTTATTAGCAAGTATCAGGTTGACACCACTTGCCTATAATATTTTTGCTTCTTTTTCCGTAATTATTTCTAGTAAGTTTGCTTTAGATCAAATAAGTGATGAATTAAATAAGATTTATAATTATGGTAAATCAAAAATATATTACAATAAAAATAAAAATAAGATTGAATTAAATTATAAGAGCTTCAATTCATTACAGTTAACAAATCTCAAGTTTTCCTATAATGAGAAAAATTATATTTTAAATGATTTAAATTTGAGAATCGAAAAAGGTGATATTATAGGTTTAAAAGGAAAATCCGGAACTGGAAAAACAACAATAGTTAATTTGTTATTGGGATTACTAAATTTGAATAAAAAAGATGGAAAACTAATTGTAAATGACAAATTTGAGATTGACGAAACAAATTTAAGATCTTTAATTAGTTATACACCTCAAAAACCTTTTATTTTAGAGGGAGAAAGTATTTCTAGAAATATTGCAATAGGTCTTGAAGATAGTGAGATTAATTATGAGAGAATAAAGCAATGTATTTTAAGTGTTGATTTAAATGAAAAATTTTTAAAAACACATGAAAATAAAACTTCTTTATTAGATAAAAACATTAACTCTAACGCTTTATCAGGAGGTCAGGCTCAAAAAATTGCAATTGCAAGAAATATTTATTATGAAAGGTTTTTTAACATATTTGATGAATTCACATCAGCTCTCGATACTGATACAGAAGATTTAATTTTAAAAAATTTAAAAAAGGTAATATCAAATCAAACAACAATAATTATTTCTCATAGAGAGAGTACTCTAAAATTTTGTAATAAAATATTTGAACTAAAAGATAATAAATTAAATCAAATTAAGATTTAATTTTACTTAAATCATAAATATAGTCTCTTTTACTATATTTTCGATTACAAACCACTGAGAGACACCCGGCTTCTAAAAATTTTATTGATACCCAGTTCATTGGAGGTACCTCTATGTATTCTCCAATTGATTTTAGATTTAGATTTTTTCTCTGTTTTTTGTTTATTATGGAAATTTTTACTTTAGCATTTATGTTTACAATTAACTGAGTAGTTAGTTTATGACCATGATTACCTCTAATCTGATTTTTTTTTCCATATATAAAGAATACACGTTTAAAGTTACTATTTTCAAAAAAAAATAAACTTCCTCTATTATCAATAAATATTTTTGACTTTTTTTTATTTAGTAAATTTTTCATTTATTTCCTCTAAATTGGCAATTTCAAAACCAGATCTATCTTCTATTGTTTTTACAAATTCGGAAGCTCTTAATAAATCGTCAGGAGAACCAGCATCTAACCAAACTGAACCTCTCCCAAGTTCTAGTATTTCTAATTTTTTTTTGTTAATAAGCTGATTATTTAAATCGGTGATTTCCAGTTCTCCTCTTTTAGATGGTTTTAATTTTTCACATATTTTAACTGCATTATTTTCATAACAATACAAACCAGTTATTATATCATTTGAGACAAATTTTTTCGGTTTTTCGACAATTCTATCTATTTTATTTTTTTTATATTTAATAACTCCAAATTGATCTGGATTCATACTTTTAACAGATACTACACAATTTTTTTTTTTAATTAATTTTTTGAGTTGATCAGAAAGAGATTGTGCATAAAAAAAATTATCACCTAATATTACCATAAAGTCTTCTTGCCCAAGATGATCTTTACACTTAATAATTCCATCTACAATTCCTCCAGGATCGTCCTGTGGAATATAGTGAAATTTAACGTTAAGATTAAGTTTTGAAATTATCTTTTTAAAAATTTTCAAAGATTGACTATCTGAAACGATTAAAATTTCTTTTATCCCTGATAGCATTAAGACTGAAAGTGGATAAAAAAACATTGGTTTTTTATAAATAGGTAGAAAATGCTTATTTACCGCATATGTCACTGGCCTAAACCTGGTACCCATACCACCAGCTAGTAGAATTCCCTTTTTTTTTGTCATAATTTTTTTTATATATTAGATTTAGTGTTTACTATACAAGCCTTATTTAATAAATGAAAAAAATACTAGTTACCGGAGGATTAGGTTTTATTGGTCTAAATTTGGTATTTGAGCTTTTAAAAAGTAAAAATCAAACTATTTTAAATTTAGACAAAATAAGCCCTTACTCTAATAAAATTAATATAAAAAATAAAAATTATAAATTTCAAAAAATTGATATTTCAAAAAGAGAAAAACTTTATAATTGCATAAAGAATTTTAAACCAGATATCATTTATCATTTAGCGGCCGAGTCCCATGTTGATAGATCAATTATCTCTGCAAAAGATTTTATATACTCAAACATCATCGGAACTTATAATTTGTTAGAAACAGTAAATTTTTTATTAAATAAAAAAAAACTTTCTTCAAATTTCAGGTTTATCCATGTATCAACAGATGAAGTTTATGGCTCAATAAAACTTGGGAAATTTAATGAAAATTCTAATTACAAACCTAACTCTCCTTATTCTGCTTCAAAAGCTTCATCAGACTTATTAGTCAGATCATGGTTTAAAACATATAATTTTCCAGTAATAATAACCAATTGTAGTAATAATTTTGGACCTTATCAAAATAAAGAAAAACTTATTCCAAAAATCATAAAAAATATTTTTGATAAAGTTACAATTCCAATATATGGAAATGGAAAAAATATGAGAGATTGGATTTTTGTTAATGATCATGTTTCAGCTTTAATAATGGTTGGTAAAAAGGGGAAATTAGGAGAAAACTATAATATTGGAGGACAAAATATCAAAAGTAACAATGAAATTGTTAAAATTATTTCTAAAATTATGAAAAACAGATATGTTAAATTTGAACCACTTGACCTTGTTCAACATGTAAAAGACAGAAAAGGTCATGATTTTAGATATGCTATAAGCAACAAAAAAATTAACAATGATCTATCTTGGTATCCAAGATATAATTTTAGAAATGCATTAGAGTTAACTATAAATTGGTACTATCAAAATCATTTTAAAAAATTGTGAATTCAGGATTAAAATTTAACACTAAGAGTAAATTATTATTTAAAATTATTTATAAAATAATCTTTTTATTTACTAAATTTTTTTTCAAATTAAAGATAATGAGATCTTTTTCCCAGGAAGGTGAAGATTTAATCATAAATAGAATTTTTAATTATAATCAAATAAAACCAAAAAACATCTTCTATTTAGATATTGGGGCAGGACATCCAATTAGGTATTCAAATACCCTTTTTTTTTATCATCAGGATGCAAAGGGCATAACAGTAGATGCTAATTATGAAAATATTTTTCTTCACAAATTTTTAAGACCTAAAGATTTTTCTTTCAATTATCTTTTAGGAAATTCAACTGAAGTTGTTGAATATTATAAGTTTAAACAACCTGAATTAAATACCACCAGTCAAAACAAAGTCAAAGAATTAGCAGAACAAAATATTTTTCCCCTTGATAAAGAAAAAATAATTCAAAAAAAATTTAATGATTTTCTCAACAATGAATTAAGAGATAATCTATCGGAGATAAATTTTTTAAATATTGATATAGAGGGTGGAGAGCTTGCGTTAATAAAAGTAATAGATTGGGATAAGTTTAGGCCAAATATAATATGTATTGAGATAGCCAGTAATAACTTCAATGAAATATTTGAAAGTGAAATTTATAAGATAATTTTATCAAAAGAATATAAACTATTCTCTAAATTGTATAATTCTGTAATTTTTACAAAAGACTTAAAATAATTCTAAAAATTTATGTTATGAAAAATATTAGATTTAAAAAATTAGCTCCAATTTTATTATTTACATACAATAGATTAAGCCACTTAAAAAAAACTGTAAATAGTTTAAAAAAAAATAAATTATCTAAATTTTCACAATTGATAATTTACTCAGATGGACCAAAAAATAAAATAGATGAATTAAAAATCAAAATTTTAAGAAAATACTTAAAAAAAATTACAGGTTTTAAAAGTATAAATATTAAAGAGCAGTTAAGAAACAAAGGATTAGCTCAAAATATAATTGATGGTTTAAATGATACTTTTTCTAAATATTCCTCAGCCATAATATTAGAAGATGATCTTGTTTTGAACAATAACTTTTTAGAATATATGAATGAAGGACTTCAGTTGTATAAGAATAAAAAAAATATAATATCGATACACGCTTATTCTTATCCAATTAAATTTCAAAAAAATGATCCTGATTATTTTTTTTTAAAAGGTGCTGATTGTTGGGGGTGGGCTGCATGGTCAAGATCTTGGAAATTATTCAACAAGAATGGAAATTTTTTGAGAAAAAAACTAATTGAAAAAAAATTAGTAAAACAATTTAATTTTAATAATAGTTTTAATTATATGAAAATGTTAGAGGATCAAATTAAAGGAAAGAATAATTCATGGGCAATTAGATGGTATGCCTCTGCCTTTTTAAAGAACAAATTAACACTTTATCCAAAAAATTCTTTTGTTATAAACATTGGTGTAGATGGCTCTGGAACACATGGCTTTGAAAGTTATGCTAGATTTAATACTGATAAATTCAAGAATAAACCTTATAAGAAAATTAAAAATCTAAAATTGAGTATTGAGGAAAATGTATTAATGAAAAAAAAATTTGAAGATTATTTTCTTTTATATAAATCAAAGATACATATAAAAAACATATTAAGTAAATTGAATGCTTTTTTTAAGAAAAATTAAAAATTTAGCAAATATAGTTTTACAGAGAAAAATAAAGTTAAGTGGAAGATATAAAAGTTGGGAAGAAGCACTTAAATTTAGTAGAGGTTATGATGATAGTAAAATATTTGAAAAAACTACAAAAAGTTTGGAATGTATTTTATCAAAAAAAGCGAAATTTGAAAGAGACTCTTATCTTTTTTATACAGAAAAATACGATGAAACTCTATTATCAATATTAAATAAAATTAAAAAAAAAATAAGAAAAAAAATTAAACTTTGTGATTTTGGTGGATCTTTAGGTTCACTTTTATTTCAACATAGAGCATTGTTTAATTATAATTTTATAGACTGGAATATTATAGAGCAAAAACATTTTGTTAAATATGCAAATAACAAAATAAAAATAAAAAATTTACATTTTTATGATAATTTAAACTTTTTAATAAAAAAAAAAATAAATGCTGTCTTGTTTTCAAGTTCATTACAATATCTTGAATACCCATATCAAATTCTAGATAAAATGATAAAACAAAAAATACCAAATATCATAATTCATCGTTCCCCATTCACAAAAAATAATGAAATTATTAAAATTCAACATGTGCCAAAACATATTTATGATACAAGCTACCCTATTAGAATATTAAATATTAATAAAATTTGTAATAAATTTAAAAACGCTGGATATGAAATAAATTCTAAATTCAAACTTAAAGAAGAAATAGATGGTTATTTTTATGAAACATTTTATTTTGAAAAAAAAAAATGAAAACTAATTTAGCAACATATTTTGATAAAAATTACTTATCAAAATTTCTTAATTTAAAAAATTCTCTCGAACAATTTAATATTGATCATAAATTCCATGTTCTTTGTCTTGACGATTATGTTTATGAATTTTTAAAAAAAAAAAATTTTGTTAATGTTGAGATTATTTCTTTAGATGAAATTGAAAAAAAATATAAAGAACTTAAAGTTGTTAAGAATGAGAGAGAAATTATTGAATATTATTTTACTCTATCACCATTTTTGCCAAAATATCTTTATGAGGAAAGAAAAATAACTCATGTTATTTATATTGATACAGATTATTATTTCTTTAATAACCCTTCTAAATTAATTAGTGCAAATTATGATTCCAGCGTAATAATAATACGTCAGCATGCATCTCTGAAATATGGAAAATATAATGTAGGTCTTCTACTTTTCAATTTTAATTTTGCGGAAACATATGAGATTGTAAATAAATGGTCAAAGCAATGTATAAATAGTTGCTCAGATAAAGTAACAAATAATTCTTACGCGGATCAAAAATATTTAGATACTTGGGCAAATGAATTAAAATATGTAAGAGTTTATGAACCTGAATACACTTCCCTTGCTCCTTGGGACGCTAATATTTTGATTGAGAAAAATATTAAAAAAATGATAGCATTTCATTTTCATGCTTTAAAACTAAATCATAATCATTTTATTACTGGATTTCACAATTTTAATAAAAAAAATTCCAAATTGATTTTAGAAAAAATTTATAATCCTTATGTCAAAAATTTAAAATCAATAGAAAAAAAGTATGATTTAAAGTCAAGCTCCTTAAGAGATAATAGAAAATCAACTATTGGCAAGTTCATGATTTTTTTTAGAAATTTAAAATCAAACTTTAAAAAAATCTTGTACTCTGATAAGTGCAAATATCCATCATGATAGTTTTAGGTTTAAATCATAAGCATGGAGATTCTGCAGCCTGTATAATTAAAAACGGTGAATTATTATTTGCTGCTGAAGAGGAAAGATTTACAAAAATTAAAAATTGCTCACAATTTCCTATCAATGCAATTAAATTTTGTTTAACATCGAGTAATACTAAAATTGAAGATATTGATTACATTGCTACTAATTCTGACCCAAAATACAATTTTTTAAATAAAGTAATTTATTTTATAAAAAATTTTTTTAAAAAAAATTTATATAAATATGCAATTAGTTCTTTATATAAAAAAAATTATTTAAAGTTTCATATAAAGTTATACTTTGGAGATAAGTTTTCAGGTAAAATATTAAACATACCCCATCATTTATCACATGCATTATCAACATTATTTTTTTTAGACAATAGTTCAAATTCTTTAGTTTTTTCTTTTGATGGATCAGGAGATTTTTCAACGATCGAATCTTTTTTGGTGAATAAAGATACATTTGATTTAGTAGACAAAAATTTGTTTCCTCACTCTTTAGGTTTTTATTATATGACTTTTACACAATATTTAGGTTTTCTAAACTATGGGGATGAGTATAAAGTTATGGGTTTATCAGCTTACGGAAAACCTATTTATGTTGATATAATAAAAAAGCACATAATAAAGAGCGAATATCCCTTAAAATTAAATTTAAAGTATTTTAATATTCCTGAAATTTCTTATCATACACATAGGCCAAAAGTAAATTTGTTATTTAATGAAAATTTTATTAAACTATTTGGTAAACCATTAACAGAAAGTGAACACAAAGATATACCTCAAATATATAAAGATTATGCTGCGTCAATGCAAAAAGTTTTTGAGGATATAGTTTTTAAATATTTAAACTTCTATAAAGAAAAATATAATCCAAAAAAAATTTACATTACTGGTGGATGTGCTTTAAATGGATTACTGGTTGGTAAAATAATTGAGTCAAAAATATTCGAAAATGTAAATGTAGGGCCTAATCCTGGAGACGCCGGGGGTGCTATTGGAGCAGCTTTTTATCCATTTATTAAAAATAATTTAAAAATTCAATCTTCTCATAATTTACCATTTTCTGGACCTAATTACTCCAATCATTTTATCAAAAAAAATTTAATTGATCAAATTAGAGATGATAAAAATTTTAAAATAAGCTTTTGTGAAGACGATAAAAAATTAAGTATTGATGTTGCAAAAAAAATAAAAGATGAAAAGATAATTTTTTGGTTTCAGGATGAAATGGAATGGGGACCACGCGCGTTAGGTAATAGATCTATATTGGCAGACCCAACTAAAGAAAATATAAAAAAAATTCTAAATTCAATTATAAAAAAAAGAGAAATGTTTAGGCCATTTGCTCCGATCGTACTGGAAGATTATGCCAAAGATTATTTTTACATGAATGGTCATAACAGTAAATTTATGAATGTAGTTTTTAAAGCTAGGAACATAACCAAAAAAAAATTTCCATGTGTTGTTCATCATGACAATACATCTCGTGTTCAAACTGTTAATAGAATAGAAAATAAAAAAATTTTTGATCTTATAAGTAATTTTTATAAAATTTCAGGTAGTCCAATATTAATAAATACCTCTTTAAATATTCAAGGTCCTATTGTTATGACCCCCATGGATGCATTTCAAATTTTTAAAGAGAGTAATCTAAAAACTTTGATTTTAAATAATTGGATTATTGAAAATAAAAATTAGTTTACATTTACATTATAGCTTTTTATTATTTTAATGAAGAATGCATAGATTATAATTGAAAAAATAATTATAATGATTGGTCTAATATTTGTTATAGTATTTATGATTATTGGCAAAATGCATAAACTTAAAATTATTAATAAAGTTTTATATAATGCTATTTTTTTATCTAAAAGCAAATAATGCAAGTGATTTCTATCTGACGAAAAAGGATTTTTATTTTTAAGTAATCTTAAAATAAAAACTCTTAACATGTCTATACCTGGGATCATCAAAACAATAAAAATATTTTCAACAGGAAATTTAGAAAAGACTATTTCATTGTTATAATTATTTATTACTAAAAAACCAATAAATGAACCAAGAAGTAACGATCCTGAGTCTCCAAGAAAAACATAATTTTTTAAATTAAATGCTAAAATTAATATTAAAGAAATTATAATAATATAAATAAAATTAGTATCTTGAAATGTTATTAGTATCCAAGAAAGTATAATAACACTAATTAATACGCAAAGACCATTAATACCATCAATTAAGTTAATAGCATTAGAAAGTGATAGTAAACAAATAACAGTAAATAAAATACTGAAATCATTTAAATATACAAATTTATCAAATGTGAAAAAATAAATTTTTGTTATCTGTAAATTTGGCTCCAAAATAATAAAAAATGAAAAAAATAAAGATAAAAGGGCAAGCTTATATTTGTAAGATAGTTTTAAAATATCATCAATTAATCCTAATAAAAAACACAATGATGATGAAATAAATATTATTAAGTTTACCTTATTATATTGATCAAATAAAAACATATAAATATTTAATAAGATTAAAGTTGTAAAAATCATCATTCCACCGAGAAGAGGTGTTTGACTTTTGTGAAATTTTCTAATTTTATCTGGAATATCAACAAGTCTTAATTTTTGAGAAATAATTATTCTAAATTTATTAATAAAAAATATCGTTAATAGGTTTATAACTATTAAAGGGATTATTTTCATTGATTTGATTTTTAAGTAACGCTAAACAACTGTAAATTTTAATATGTTAATAATGCAGTATAATAATGTAATAAATAATTATTTAAATAATATTTTATTATTTATAGTATTTTTTTTCCCACTAGCTATAATAGTAGGTACCGCAACAATAAATCTTTCAGTAGCTTTAATATGTGTAATCACTTTATTAAGGTTTTTTAAAGATATAGATAAATATTTAATTAAAAACTCATTACTGATTTATCTTTTGTTTTTGTTTTTGTATATATTTGTTAATCAGATATTTAAATTTAATAGCCTCGACCTTTTTTTAAAATCATTAGCAAATTTTAGATATTTAATCTTTTCATTAGGGGTATTTATTGTGCTAGAAAATACTTCAAAAAAACAAATTTTATTTTATTCAAAAATAAATTTGGTTTTAATCTTATTTGTTGGTCTTGATATTGTTTATCAGTTTTTTTTTTATGAAAATATCTTTGGTTTTAAACCTGGTATGTGTGCATTACCATTGTTAGAATGTACTAGATTTTCAGGAGTATTTAATGAAGAATTAATTGCAGGGTCATTCATTTCTCAAATTGGTCTGTTGATATTATTTTTAAATTCAGAGATAAAATCAAATAAAAAAAATGCATTTATTTTAATTTTTTCCTTATTTATATTTTATGTTATTTTAATAACTGGAGAAAGAACTGCGCTCTTAATTTTTATAATTACTTTGTTTTTCATTTTATTTTTTAAAAAAAAATTGTTCATTTTTTTTATAGTGATTATTTGTTTGCTTAGTACAATATTTATTTTAGCAACTAAAAATGAGTCAATAAATAAAAGATTTGTTGAAGTATATAGTGTTGTAAAAATTACTCCTAATGGAACATTTATTGAAAAAATAAAAGAAAATCCCTGGAGTTATCATTATCAAGCTGCCATAGAGTTATTCTTAAAAAAACCAATTTCTGGACATGGAATTAAAAGCTTTAGAGTTAAGTGTTTAGAAACAAATATTGATAAGAAAACTATCGAAAATAATGTTTATTATAAAGATTTTCGTGCATGTTCTACTCATCCCCATAATTATTTTTTAGAATTTTTAGCTGAACAAGGTTTAATCGGTGGGATATTTTATATTGGGTTAATAATCATGATTATTAGTATCATTTATAAAAAAATAAAACATAAAAAAGAAACCTTTTTATGTATAGCAATTGGAAGTTTAATTTTAGCCATAATTTTTCCATTCAAACCTTCTGGATCTTTTCTATCAACTTATAACGCTTCAGTGCTGTTTTATATTTTTGGTTTTTTTATACATAGTCTAAAAAATACAAAATAAAAATTTTAAATATGTATAATAAATTCTTATTTCAATTAGTTACATTATCTAACTTTTTTTTAAATATTTATATTTTATTTATTCTTCTAGCTATTGGTAGATTAGAAATTGTTGGCGAAGGTTTTGTAGTAATTAGTTTAATTAATGTTTTTACTTACGGATTTTCAGCAAATATAAGAAATATTTATTTAGGAAATAAAGACAGTGCAAATATTAAAAATTTTTTATTTTTAAGAATAAAGATTGGGATATACGCACTTATATTTTCATCAATAGTAGTTTTTTTTTTAATAAGTAAAGAAAATATTTTATTTCATGTCACTCTTATAGGTTTGACTATAGTTAATTGGATAATTGAAATATTTATAGCAAGAAATGAAAAAAGTAATAAATTAAATATTAACCATGCATTAAATATTTTATTCTTCATAATATTTTATCCTATTTTTGCTTTTTTAAATTTTGATGAAAGTTTAATTTTTTTAATATTATTCTTCATTTTAATAAATTTAATAATATTCGTGACGCCAATTAAGAATATAATTAGATTGAGAGAAATTTATTCAAAAAATAAAAAAGTTAATTTTAGTTTAGGAATTTCCTCAACCCTTTTAAAAACAATTTCAAATTTAATTTGGAGGTATTCTATATTTTTAATTCTAGGAAAATCTCAATCTGCATTACTATTTTTAGGGTTTTCTTTTGGCTCATTTTTTGGAACTTTATTTGATATTAGTTATGGTGCTCTTTTTTTAAAAAATTTTAAAAAATACAAGTATTTTTTTTTGAACATGATCTATATTATTTACATTCTTTTAATATCTATATTTTTATTTTATTTTATAAAATTTTCTTCATTAAGCCCACTTGAATTAAATATGCTGTATGTTACATCAGGTTTTTCTATAGTGGGAGCATATATAATGATATTTGCTCTAGATATTAGGCAAGGTTTATTTGAAATCAAAAATATGCAAAATACTTGCTATAAGATCGATATATATCTCTTTGTTCTAATTGCTTTACTAATTCCAATTTTGAATTTAATTAATTTAGAATTAATTTATTCAGCCTATTTCATAGTTTCAATTTTGTTTTACGTATTATATAAAATAGTGAGTGTTAAGGCTTTACAAAAAAAATTATAAAAACAAAATATTTTATTTAAGTACATTATTGATTATATTTTCAATTTATCATAACATTGAAAATTATATTGGCACTAAAGCTTTATTTATAATATTTAACATCAGTGCTTTTCTTCTTTTTTTAACAGTTATAAGAAAAAATGTTTCGGCATTTGAGTTTTTTTTTGCCTTATTTTTATTACTTAGTTTTTGGTTTAAGTTTTCTTGTATATTGTTTTTTGATGATATTAAAGTTACAGAGGGAAATTTTGACTTAAAAATTTCTGATTACGACAAATCAACAATTGTAATTATATTTTCATTTATAGGGTTTATAATTGGTAGTTTTTTAAGAGAATTAATATTTTCTTTATTATTTAAAGATTACAAATTTGAGATAAGAAGTTATTTTTTAATATTTTATAAAAAATATAAATCTTATATTTTATTTTTTTTCATATTTTTTTTGCTAATTGTTTATGTGACAAATTTTTATTATAAAATTTATAACAGGGGTCTGGTAAATGAAGATGTTCCAAATTTAATCAAATACTCCTTTTCATGGTCTTTTACATATGGTTTATCAGTTATTACAGCTTTATTAATATACCTAGATTATTGTGTTTCAAAAAATAGAGCATTTTTTTTTCTAGGGATTTTCGAGACTTTTGCATCAAATATTACAATATTAAGCAGAGCGTTCATATTATCAATTTTTTCGTATTTAAGGGGATTTTTATATCTAAATAGTCATAAAAAAAAATATTTTTCTATTCTTTCAATTTCTAAAATATTTTTATTTTTAGTTTTTTTCATATTTTTATCATTTTATATAGTTTCGCAGTTGAGAAATATTAATTTTATAAAAAGTGAATTTTACAAACCAAAAACAATTGAGTCAACTATTACGGAATTTCGTTTTCTTTCAATTAATAGATGGGTTGGTATAGATGCATTATTATCTGTATCTCAAAATAAAGATTTAAGTTTTGAATTTTTAAAATCATCATTATCAGAAAAAAAAAAATTTAGGCAAGGTTCATTTTACATAGATAACTTTTATCAAAATTTTAAAAATACAGATATTGAAAAAATTAATGTAGTTATAACACCTGGTTTAATACCTTATTTGTACTACTCAGGATCAGTTATATTTGTTTTTTTTTCAATAATAGCAATCATAATTTTTTGTTCATTAATTGAAAAATTATATTTTATTTTTTCAGCAAAAAATCAAATATTAATAAATATAATTGGTTATGCTATGGCTATTCGCTTAATTCATTTTGGTTATTCGCCCCATAATACAATTTACTATCTTCTTTCTATTTTTATGACATTGTTATTTGTTTATATTTTATCTATCTTAATATGGAAAAAGTTTTGATTGAGTATACTAAAAATTTAAACTATTTTTTTATAAGTTTTTTATTTTCATCTTTCATTTTTTTTTGGGGAATTAATTTTAATTTTTTACAATTAAGATTTTTAATATTTTTATTAATTATCCCTATTATATTAAAGGTCGATAAAATTTTATTTAAAAAAATTACAAAATATTTTTTAGTAGCTACTTTAATATTTATTCATAATATAGTTCAGTCTTCTATTTTCTCTTTGAATATTATTTTTGAAATTCTTGGTTTTTTTCTCTTATGTATAATTTTTGAAGTATATAAAAAGCATTTTTTTGAAAAATTAGATCAAATTATTATTATTTTCTTATTTATGCTCTTTAGTTACATAATTTTAAGTTATTTTTCTTGGGACGATTATGCTGTACAAGTTTCAGATAATTGCATTGGTTGTTTTAGTATTTTGAGAGAATTTTTTAATGAAAATTCACATTTTGGGTTAGCAATTGTACCTGTAATTTTTTATTTATTATTCTTATCAAAAATGAATATATTAATTAGACTTATTTTATTATTTTTTATTTTTATACTAAGTTATCTTAATTTAAGCATGACTTTATTAGCTGGATTAGTAGTTACAATATTTAGTGTTTCTCAAAAGTTTTGGAAATTTAAAAAATTAATAGTTCTATGTATATGTTTTTTCTTTTTAGCTATTTTTTCTAATAATTATTTTCTAAAAGAAAAGAATAAAATCATAGATGTATTTAAGAAAACACAAAATATAAATTTAAGTTCCGAGGTATACTTGGCATCTTTTTTTGTTGCAAAAAAAGCCATCCTGAAAAAACCTTTAGGTTATGGATTTAATAATTATCATCTGGCATTTGATGAATTTATTAAAGATTTTAAGCCCCATAATAAACTTGTGTTAGTGTTGAATAGAAAAGATGCATCAAATAATTTTAGTAAAATAATTGCTGAATTTGGAATATTTTCCTTTTTTTATTTTTATTTATTATTGTCTTTTTTTATAAAAAAAAATGTGGATAAGAACATAAAATTATTTTTAATTATCCCATTAATTATACAAACCTTTTTTAGAGGAGCGGGCTATTTCAATGGAGGATTTTTATTATTTTTTATTTATACATTTTTACTGTGGAAAGAAAAATCGTATTTAAATAATAAATTTAAGTAATAATGATTTAATTGAATGAATTATTTACTAGCTTTTAGTTTTTTATTTATTTTTTTTTCTTACTCAAATTTTTTAAATTTAAAATATAAAATTAAATTAAACGAAACATATTTTATTACATTTTGTTTAATAATATTAATTACTCACTTATTATTTCAATTACAATTTAATTATAATATAGGTGATTCAAAAAAAGTTTTACTTACTTTTTTATTTTCCTCAGTTATTTTTTTTATATACATAATGAAAAACTATAAAAAAATTGAATTTTCATTAAATATAGAGTTTGTATTTTTTTTCATAATAATATTTTTACTAAGTAAAGATAGATATTATCTTGATCAAGATGAATTTACATATTGGGGCTTGGCAATTAAGGCTTTAGCATTTGATTTAAATCATTATAATTTTTTCCATCATCCTCAGGGATTAAATTTTTTTAGAAATTTATTTGTTATATTTGAATTTAATGAAGGAATGGTGATTTTTTCAAACAATATAATACTAATATCTGGTTTCTTTTTTCTTTTTTATAAAAGAGAATTAGCATTGTTTCAAAAAGTTATTTTATTTTTTATTTATTATTTATTATTAAATAATTTAAGTTTTGGATTTGTATCAATATATTCGGATCCAATATTAGCTATTTTTTATGCTTGTATAATTAATAAATTTTTTTTTATTTTTACCGATAAAAAGTTTGAAAAAGATTTCAGTATTATACTCATTTTTGTTTCAATTTTACTAATAAACAGAAGTTCACCCATATATTTTTTATTTGCCTTACATTTTATAGCAGGGTTGTACTTCTTGGAAAATTACAAAAAAAAAAGTAGTAATTTTTTTATTAAATATGTATTAATAATTTTTACTCTTTTATATATTATTTATAAGTTTTATATTCCACCAGCATTAAATGATAACTATCAATTAAAAGTTATTTTTGAAAATTTATTATTTACAAATATTTTTTTTAAGCAATCAATTAATTTATTAATTCAACCAATTTACTTTTCAAGTTTTGGCACAACAATTAACAGTATATTTGATTTAATTTTTTCAATAAATTATAAGATAAATGAATTTCAAATTCCATTACTGGTTTATATTGTTTTATTATTACCATTTTTTATTTTTAAATTTAAACATAAAAATTTTCTTTTAATAAGTTCAATTTTTTTAATTTTAATTTACACCATTATAGTTCTAGTTCTAAAACATGAAATTGAAAATATACATATTTCTGCTCTTCCAAGATATATTGGAATAATAATCTTAGCAAAATATCTTTTTATTTTTTCAATTGTTGTATTTAACAATCAACATTTTAATAAAAACTTTATTTTTTTATTTTTTTTACTTCTTCTATTTGTTGTTACTCCAAAGAAAACTTTAGGTTTTTTTTCAACAGAAAATATTTATTATAGTTCTGTATCCAATAAAAACTTTAAAATAAATAGAGATAACATTTCTAAAATTAATATGATAAAAAATAGTTATGATAAGTTTTTAGTAATACATAAAAAAAATTATTCAGATTTTACAAATAATAATATCTCAGGTGAACATTCTTTTTATCATAATATAATTGAATATGAATTATTTCCTAAAAAGCCAAAATATATTGAACTTAATGATTATCTTCTGTTGAGTGAGTCTTTAAATGAAAAAAATATGTTATTAATATATTTTGATCTACCATCCTCAGATATTTTAAAAATAAAGACTAATGTTAACTTCTTCAAAATTAATACCTACAGAAATAGGTAAAATCTTTGAGTTGTTTAAATAAACAATTAATATAGCTTAAAATATTCAAAATGAAATTTAGCATTATAACAGTTGTAAAAAACGGATTATCAAAAATTGGATTATCTGTTCAGAGTTTGAAAAATCAAACTTTTAAAGATTATGAGCATATAATTTTTGATGGTGAGTCGAATGATGGAACGTCTGAATATTTAAAAAAAAATTTAGATGACAAAACTTTATATTTTAGGGATAGAGATAATGGAGTTTATGATGCTATAAATAAATCTTTTAAAAAAGTACGGGGAAAATATGTTATTTTATTGCATGCTGGTGATTTTTTTTACTCAAAATATTCATTAGCTGATTTATCAAAATTTATAGATAATAATGATGATAATTTTGATTTTTATTATTCAAACATGTTATTTTATAATAATAGAAATATGAATATATCACGTGTTTGGAAAATACCTTTGGACAAAACTAATAAATTAAATTTTCTAAAAATAGCTCACACCACACTATGTATAAATAGAAAAGTGTCTCAAAGCCTTTTTTATGATGAAACATTTAAAATTTCTGCAGATATTGATTATCTATATAATCTTTGTAAAAATTTTAATGGTAAATATTTTAACAATTTTTTAATATATATGGAGGATCAAGGTTTAAGTAATTCAAGAAAATATTTTCATACAAGGTTAAAAGAAGATATGAGAATTCTCTATAAAAGATTTAATGTCTTTTGTTTGTTTGTTTTGATTTATAAAGTGTTTATTAAAATTCCTGGTTTTTTTTCTAAAAAAAATGTCTATGATAAAAATTTTAAAATTGAAAAAAAAATTTTAAGCTAAATTTATACATTTTATAATAAAATAATTTGACTACGAAAAATGAATAAACTAATTTTTTAATATGCAAAATATTGCTTTAATTTTTGGAATAACAGGACAGGATGGAGCTTATTTATCTAGGTTACTTCTTAAAAAAAAATATATTGTGCACGGAGTTATAAGAAGAAGTTCAAGTTTTAATACACAAAGGATTGACGATTTATATGTAGATCCACATAATAAATCAAATTTTAAATTACATTATGGAGATTTATCAGATTCTCTCTCTGTACTTAAAATAATAAAAAAAATTAAACCTAATGAAATTTATAATTTAGGTGCACAATCACATGTTCAAGTTTCATTTCAAGTGCCTGAATACACAGCAAATGTTGATGCGCTTGGGGCACTCAGAATTTTAGACTCTATAAAAACCTGCAAACTAGAAAATAAAACAAAATATTATCAGGCAGGAACATCAGAAATGTTCGGTAAAGCAAAACCTCCCCAAAGTGAGAAGACCATGTTTTATCCAAGAAGTCCATATGCTGCAGCTAAATTATATGCACATTGGGTCACAGTAAACTATAGAGAAGCCTATGGAATGTTTGCATGTAATGGAATTTTATTTAATCACGAAAGCCCTTTAAGAGGAGAAACTTTTGTAACAAAAAAAATTGTAAAGTCTCTCTGTAAGATAAAATTAGGAAGTGATGAAAAATTGTACTTAGGAAATCTTTATGCAAAAAGAGATTGGGGGCATGCTAAAGACTATGTAGTTGCAATGTGGAAGATGATGCAAAAAAAAATGCCTAAGGACTATGTAATTTCAACAGGAAAACAGTATTCAGTAAAATATTTTTTAAATCTTGTTGCTAAAGAACTTAAACTTAAAATAAAATGGAAAGGCAAAGGTTTAAAAGAGTGTGGATATCTGAATAATAAAAAAATAGTTTTAATTGATAAAAATTATTTTAGACCCACGGAAGTCGAATCACTACTTGGGAATAGCAAAAGAGCTCAAAAAGAATTAAATTGGAAACCTTATTTTGATTTAAATAAATTGGTAAAAGATATGGTAATACAGGAATTGAAAAATTTAAGTGCTAAATAAAAATTCTCTTATTTTTGTGACTGGGCATAATGGATTGGTTGGATCCTCACTTTTAAGAAGATTAAAGACTCATGGATACAGAAATATAGTTACCAAAACTAAGCGAGAACTTGATTTAAGAAATCAAAAGAAAGTTTCAAACTTTTTTAAAAATCATGAAATTAAGGCTGTAATAAATGCAGCTGGAAAAGTAGGAGGTATATTAGCTAATGAAAAATATAAAGCTGATTTTATTTATGACAATATCTCAATTCAAAATAATATAATTCATTCTAGTTTTGAAAATAAAGTTAAAAATTTAATTTTTTTAGGTTCCAGTTGCATTTATCCCAGAGACTGCAAACAACCTATTAAGGAAAAATATTTACTAACTGGACCTTTGGAAAAGACTAATGAACCTTATGCAATAGCAAAAATTGCAGGAATTAAAATGTGTGAAAGTTATAATTTTCAATATAAAACTAATTATAAATGTTTAATGCCGTGTAATTTGTATGGCCCTAAAGACAATTATCATTATAAAAATTCTCATTTTCTACCAGCTTTAATAAGTAAAATACATAATGCTAAAATAAAAAATGAAAAAAGCATCACAATTTGGGGGACAGGATCACCAAAAAGAGAATTAATGTATGTTGATGACTTGGCAGATGCATGTATCTATTTTTTAAATAAAAAAACAAAAGAAACTCTAATTAATGTGGGAAGCGGTATAGAAAAAAGCATAATTGAATATGCAAAATTTGTAATAAAAAAATTAAAATTAAATATTAAAATTTATAAAGATTTATCTAAACCCGATGGCACAATTAGAAAAATTGTTGATATTTCGATTGCCAAGAAATATGGATGGAAATCTAGAGTTAGTTTAAACGATGGTTTCGATAAGACTTATTCTGATTATAAAAATAAATTATGAAAAAATTTATAGTTGTTACAGGAGGATCTGGTTTTATCGGTTCGAATATGATTCAACATTTGTTATTAAAAACTAATAAAAATATAATAAGTTTAGATAATTATTCCACAGGTCTTAAAAAAAATCATGTTAAAAATAAAAGAGTTAAATATATCAAAGCAGATACAAAAGATATTTCTAATAAATTAAAATTGTATAAAAAAAAGATTATCGCTATTTTCCATTTTGGAGAATTTTCCAGAATATATCAAAGTTTTTTAAAGATGAATGAATGTATAAGCTCTAATTCAATAGGCTCACATGCAGTTTTTAATTTTTGTCTTATAAATAAAATTAAATTAATATATTCTGCAACATCTGCATCATTAGGAAATAATGGGTTAGATAAAAATTTATCACCGTATGCTTTTACAAAATCTAAAAATCTTGAAATGCTAGAAAATTTAAAAAAATGGTTCAAACTAAAATATGAAATAATCTACTTTTATAATGTTTATGGACCAAATCAAATTAATGAAGGAGATATGGCTACAGTGGTTGGAATTTTTGAAAAACAGTTTAATGATAATAAGCCATTAACAATTGTTAAACCAGGAACTCAAGAGAGAAGATTTACTCATGTTCAAGATACTGTGGAAGTATGTTATTTTGCTTGGAAACAAAATAAATGTCGTCATTACAGTATTTCTAGCAAAAATAGCTATAGTATTATTGAGGTAGGAAAAATGTTTAATACTAAAATAAAATTCTTACCCCCAAGGCCAGGTGAACGTTATGCTTCGGCTCTTACTAATATGAATTTAACAAATAAAGTTTATAAATCTTTTGGTAAAATTGAACTAATAGATTATGTAAAAAATGTTGTTATTAATAGATAAATTCTTATTATTTCATAGTTTACAATGTATATTAAAAGGGTATAACACTATCGCCGGTGATTATTGCGTAGGAGTTACACCCGATCCCATTCCGAACTCGGAAGTTAAGCCCTGCAGCGCCAATGGTACTTTGTCTTAAGGCACGGAAGAGTAGGACGTTGCCGGCATTAGAAAAATATTATGAAAATTAAAAGCTCATTAAAATCGATTAAAAAAAGAGACCTTAATTCTAAACTAGTTAGAAGAA